>Ga0210059_1000031_pt1 | contig 96511 bp, 59 predicted proteins | sample Ectturendosymbi2_FD_188042 | JGI IMG/M metagenome (GOLD analysis project Ga0210059, IMG submission 188042) | Ecteinascidia turbinata endosymbiont from Florida, USA - Sample 2 (SPAdes) (version 2) | ecosystem: Host-associated > Tunicates > Ascidians > Unclassified | place: Key West, Florida...
GTGTATCAGGGATGTTTTATCAATAGGCTTTTTTACATGACGCTGCAACACGGTTCTCAACACGCTTATCAACTCACTTGATGTCAAATTTTACTGATTTACTACACCAGGCCTGCACAACATACGACCCGCGGGCCGCAATGCGGCCCTCTGGAGCTTTCACAATTGCAGAAAATGTTGCAACAACCCCACTTCGGATATATAATTAATTGTCGTTCCATAATTTCTTGCAAACTACAACAAAATGAAATACATTTTTCGACCCCCTGCTAATTTACGTAGTCAATTTGGCCCTTCAAGTTTTCTGAGTTGTGCAGGCCTGCACTGCACAGTTGATTGAGTGTTGGGTCGTTGTTGACGTTTGAGCGTAGTCCTTATATGAGGTCATAGAACATAGTAGGAGTATGGTGGATGACTGTGGGCAAACGTGTGGCTGTGGTGAGCTCTAACCTTTTGTAAGTGCTCTTAAGTTTTGTACCTGCGAGTAGAAGCGCATTGTTGGGTCTAAAAAACATTTCTGTGTAAATGTAACAAATGTGTAGTTGGATTTGTGTTCGTCAAAATGGATTTCCGTGTGTGGGGATAAATTTAATTTAGCTCAGTATTGTTCAACAGCGGCTCCGCGGAACCCTAGTGTTCCCCAAAACACGTAGTGGGGTTACGTGAGTTTTAAGGGTTCCGTGAGGGTTCCTCGCTTTTTTTAGGGGAAATGATTTCTTGCTTCAGTATGTTGATGCGTCATTATGAAAATTTTTAGATCACCGTTCTGCATTCAGATTCCAGATAGGCCAGTTAGTTGTACAGGAGGTTGAGTGTAGTTAATAGCTGAAAAAGAAATATTGAGAGTTGTCGCTTGTTGTTCATTGTTGTGCTGTGAAGAAGAACGTTATTGTTGCATTACTGTTATACGATATTGCAAGAAGGCCCCCCTGAACCTTTGCAGTTTATTCAAAAGTATAACCTTGGGAACTCTGTTCCATTTATAGTAATAATGCTGCGGATTTTCCTCACAATTGCCGTTAGTGTTCCAACCTGTGCTGTGAGTGAAGTTTTTCGAAACTAAAACAGATCAAGATCTAGTATGAGCACCTTGCGGTTAAGAAATCTTGCCACACTGTCTGTAGAGCAACAGTTGACAGATGAAAATAAATTTTGACATTGCCATTGAAGAATTTGCCAACAAAAAGGGAAGAAAAGTTACTGTGTAGAAAATTGTAGTTTTCCTTTCAGAAATAAAGATGGTCCTACTTTTTTACAATTTTTTACTACTTTTCACTATATGTCATTTTTGTTTTTTGTTTAACTGTTACTTACAATGTGTGAGTTTTTTGGTGTGTATTTAAAGCATACCATATTTGAGCATGTGAGAGTACTGTAATATTATAATGGTGCACAAACTAGCAAATATACATACAAAGTATTAAGAGCCAGTCATGGTGCAATAGGTATTTTTATGGGCTTCCGGGGCGTCAAACTCAAGGGCCGCCCGGGCAGCCCGCACTCTACCTACGCCACTGACTCTTTCCCATGGAAAAAAAAAACTTGCAACACTTTCAGTATTACACGTAAAGGTTCTTTCAGTAAAAATTAAAATTTGACACATTGGATACATTTCTTTTGAAATCTAAGATACCACCCACCGACGCAAACAGGCAAATCACCGGACCAAGTTCCGTTTCTTGTGCAGGTGAGCTTCGATGGTCCTTGAAGTCGAAATCCACCGGAACAAAAAAACTGCAAAGTTTCTCCTAATGAAAACGTTGCATCCGTTTTTAATTCAAGAATGCCTGGATTTTGACATTTCGGTGGCGCTGGAGACGAAACGAAAGAATCATGAAATCGTCCAATTTAAACAAAAATCAATTCCTTAAAACGCAGGCACATTTTTTAAAACGCGGAACTGTTTTCTTTTAGTTTTTGTTAGTAATTCTGCATATGGACTGACACAAAGTTGAGCTTTCAGTGTAAATAATTTCCCTATGAAAAACATATATGTCTTATCATGGACGTATATATTTTAAAAACCTTAAAAATGTTGGTATGAGAGGAATTCAAAACGTTGATCAGAGTGTTATCCACTTTTACCTTTGTGGTGACATCAAAGGTAAACATACACGTGCCCCAAACAAACTTTGATCAAAGCCTCCTGTAATTTGTAAATATTGCGGTAACAAAATTAGCGTAAACAACATAAAATATCGTGATTTTTCCAATAATTTCTTTTTGTCTGTAACTTTTTGAAAAGTTGTTAGTTAAACCCTCGAGACGTTTGATATAATTTTGCTTAATTTAAATATTTCATCAATTGCCTTCACCATTTATCAAAAAAGTTCATCTGAAACTTTTTAGATTTCAGCTGTTACAATTAAATGTTTCCTCACCATGGGTTTCAAACATATTTTACATAGGTCTGTCATTGTGGCCAAACGTCTAAATCAGCTATCTCCAGTCGTACTGATCCAAAAATCACGTTGCTATCTTAATGAGAGCCACACATTGAATGGCTTTCTTTGATCTTAGCAAATAAAATTTTCTTTAAGCTACTGTGTTGAAAGGGTGTGAATTCTACAGTAACTGCAGTGGTAATATCGGTTTGGCACAGTGGTTCTCAAACTTTGTGCCGCGAGAGAATCTCAGGTGTACCGCGGAACTTTTTAGAATTTTTGAAAATCATCAATTCCTATTAAAATTAGGCATGCAGGCAAGCATGCGAGACTTGAATGCACACTATCCATTAGATAACAGATAATAACATGGTATTTTCCTATTGCCTTGCAGATGTAGTAAGGATGATTGTCTCGTTATAATTGGATTGTCACGTTATAATTGCTATGTAGTAATGTATTTTGAAACAAGACATCCCGCCTTCCACCATGTTGGCTTCAACGCTGAGCTGGGCTAACAGGAAAGCAATTGTATTTAGTCTGATTAAAATGACACAATGATAAGCTTTTTAGAAATGTTTACTTGGGTAGTTAATCCATTTAGAATCAATGAATTAAGCAATCTTTCTACCGAAGAGGAAGAGCAGCTCACCATGGGCGTCCGCAGGGGGGCAAACGGGCATTTGCATCTCCCTGGAAATTGAGACTAAGAACCAAAATTTTCCAGAAAACCTTACGTCAGCAGCCCAATTCCGATTAATTGATTCAATTCTTGCAATCAGGGGTGCGGAGTCGAAGGTAATATATCCGACTCCGACTTTCTAATCTCCGACTCCCGACTCTGCCTTTCCAAAATTTCCGACTCCGACTTCCGACTCTGACCTTTCCAAAATTTCCGACTCCAACACCTTAACATAAAGGGAGTGAAATTTGGCTGTTAAAATCAATGGAAATCGTGGTACACAGCAAGAAACCTGTTTCAACAAAAGTTTCAAAAGAAATTGTAGCATTTCAACAGGCATTCCCAATTTAGGAGTGTGATGTAAAAAATGACCGAATTGGACATCGGGAGTCGGATTCGAACAAAAAAATCCGACTCCGACTCCCAGTGTTGTCAGGAATCCGACTCCGACTCCGCCCAAAACCCTCCGACTCCTTACGACTCCTACTCCGCAACCTTGCTTGCAATGACACTTTATTTGCCGCTATTACACTCACACTGCACAAGGCAACAGGGCAATTGCAATCCCCCAGAAATTTTTCAGATGTTGGGTACAACAAGTTACCATCATTTTCTCCCAGAAAATAGTACAACAACATGTTACGATCATTTTGCCCCACGAAAATATCAGCGGATTGCGGCCCTGTGCCTGTGTGAATGGCTTATGCAACATAAACGCCTATGCAGGCATCTTTTCGTACAGTATAAAATTACATCGTGGCTTGTTATCTATGCAGCCTTGTGGGAATAGGTTTTAATAATTAATCTTTATTTCTGACTTCTGATAAGTGCAAAGCTGCAATTGCTGTGGCGAGTTTTTATAATTTATCTGCTCATTTTTTAAAATCCCGCGTGGTGTTCTAACTTTGGTAAGTTGCGCGAAAGTTGTGCCAACATAGGCTTTTAGGACAAGTCTACTTCTCATTGCTTGAAGCAATTTTGCGACGGCGTCTTACTTTCTTGTTTTTTCATCGCTCATATTTTTCTGGCCATTGATTAAAATGTGACTTGCTTGCAGAAAGTTCTCAAAAATGGATATTAGGCAGTTTATGAACCGAAAAATCATTTTTGATAGCCGAAGTGTAGAAAACATGTCAGACCATACATTGAGAAGTGAGGTTCAACCAGCACAGGCTAATGACCAGGGACACCGGAGGGCGGCGGAATTTAACGGAGCATTGCTCCCCTGTCCTTACATAAAGGGTGCAACGGGGGCATTGGTGCCTTTTCATAACAGTATCATACGTCATTTCATTGTTTACAAAGATCTAGTTGAAACAAATTTATTGCAGCTATTCGCGCACCCAGAAGATTCAAAATGGTTTTCTATTATTTTTGTTATTATTTTTGAGATCAGCATTGTTACTGAACAGAAACAATCACAATCGATAACGATTTTTTTGTCTTTTGTAAGTTTCCATTGCCCTCAACTCTTTTACTGCATCCCCTGCCCTACAGCTGCTCCGGCGTCCCTGCTAATGACAGCACCACAAACGTAGTTGTGGAGATTTCAAGTCAATTCATACTCAGTTGTCTGCAGTTCGCAATGATAACGATATTGGATTAAATGTTAATTCAGCAAAAGCTGTAACGAATGGCAGAAAGTGCACCCTTTTTGCAAACTCATATACGCTTCCACCTGAATACGATTTTAAAAAGGATGCGAATGGAGCACGTGTTTTTGTGGGGAATTTTTGCGGTATAGAAAGGGTAAAACTTTCAGTGAACGTCCATTTGTCAGCAAAACGATAAGCAAAATGTCGATATTGCCCCCCCTGGAAAAATTTCTGCGGACGCCCATGCAGCTCACTGACGTACGAAACGACACGTTTTTTCAAGCACTGTTCCCCAAAACAGCTTGGACGAGTTTTGGCTATCTTCTTACAAATCCTATTCAATGATCAGTGTCAAAGCCATCAAAATAATCTTCCCATTTGCATATTCATGGTTCTGTGAATATGGGTTTTCTGCTCTGACAGAAATCAAAAGCAAAAAACGAGAGACTTCTTGGAATTGACAACAAAATGCGGGTGTGCTTGGCAACGACGGAACCTCGTTTCAACCTTATTTTATCCTGAAAACAGGCACACCCAACGCATTAAGTTTTTTAAAGCAACTTTGTTTTGCAGTAGCCTAAGTGTGCTGCGAATTTTTTTTTATTTTCTTAGTGCGCCGCAAGCTGAAAAATTTTGAGAATCACTGGTTTGGCACCTTTAACCGCTTCATAAGTGTGATGTCATAAGCAAGTTTAGTGCCAATGGAACAAGGAAAGAAATCATGAAACTCGAAATAAGATTTGCACCAAGGTGTCAATGGGCACACGGAAATCTCCCAGTGCGCAGTACAGACGTGATAAAGTGGGATTGAGGATTACTGCATGTGTCAAATTAAAGATTATTAAAACAAGGACAGGTTGTTCTTTTGTCCTTCTACTACAGCAAAAACCTAACTTGGGCCGCACAAAAGTTTTGAATGGGTTGCATGATGCGGACACGGGGCAATTACATCACAAATGTAATCGATTGCGATTGCGATTACTTGCCATATGCTCGATTACGATTACGAATAAACAAAATCACAATGTAATCGATTACGATTACATTGAAAGTAATCATGATTCATGATTACAATTGCGATGACATTTGTTTTGAAACATCCTCAGAAAGAAAATGAAACCCATTTGTATGGTTTGATGTAAGTATATTTTCAGACAACAAACGATATGAATGAATGCAATAAACTAAATTACCTATATGTAGGGACTGCAAAAAGAAAAATAACATCATTTGTTTACTGACATGTTTATGCAGACAACAAACCAGTGGCGTAACTAGAGGTTTGAGCCAAGGGTTGAAAACTTAGTTAAAAGAGGCCCACTTGCCACTGTAAAGGGCCCCTAGCCAACACTCAGAAAAAAACTTGAGAAATGATGGTGAATCCCGATGTGGATGGCTCTACTAAAACCCTAAATCAACGGAAAATACTCCAAAAAACACAAATAAATGACAACCTACTGAAAACCAAACGAATGCTAAAACCGAAATACAAGCCAAATTGGGCCTGGCTTTTTACATTTAGATTAGCAGGGAGGAATTCGCCCTTCTTACCTCTGTCAGTTACGCTACTGCAACAAACATTTCAAATATTGATAAAAAACTAATGTTTAACATGTTTGTTGTTGCAGTTGATGAACATCAACACTTCAAATCTTTTGTCAGTCAAACTACATCTATCAGGCTTGAACCTTCGTCCAGCAATGCTGAAAAATCGTTTCTTAGTCATTTCAAAATTGCTAACTACATGTTTCTTGGAGCTGCGGGTTACGATCTTTTCGTGTGGTAACCTTTGCATCGTCTGCAAGCAAGCCTAGCATTGTGTTGCTTTTCGTTTGAAATGAAATGAACAATGATGCCAATATAGCTGCGCACCTGTCTGTTATATCAAAAGTCAATGGTCAACAAAACTTTACAGGTTTCGTTGAGTTTTTTTTACCAGTAGCCGTGGATGATCTCTGTTGACATGCTAGTTATCAGCGTTGTGGAAAGGTGCTTTCGACATGAGTTTAATAACCTCATTCCTCTGCAAAAAGTTATTTAATATAAATTACTGTACAAAGTATGGGCATGGCCTACTCAAGAATTTGCATTCATAGGTTCACTCTGAATATATATAAATAAAACCAACACCTCTCCTTGCAATGTACCGCTATCTCTGTTGCCGAAGTGTCAACCCGTTTTCAAGTAACGCTCTTATTTTTTTACTACGTCTCACTACGTTACTTCTGGCGGCTAACAGGAAGGCTAGCTGGAACAAGGCGAGAATTCGATGCAAACGCTGTACTTGCTGCTGGACTATTTGGATTTAACCCACACAGACGGGCAAATGGCCTCCTCTGGAACATAACCACAACAGTGATAAAGGAGTAAACCCAGCCACAGTGATGTGGAGTGAAGATTTCCAAGTTTGATCGCGAAAGGAATCGTCGATTACGATCAAATTAGCAATGTACTCGATTACGATTACACGTCATTTTTAGTCAGTTTAATCGATTACGTTTACTAAAAGAACTGTAATCGATTACGATTGACGATTACAGTACGATTACCCCGCACGTCCGGCTGTATGCGGCCCGCTGGTTAGATATGGCAGGTCTAAATCTGTACGTTTATGGTGTCCATGAACGAATGACAGAATCGTACCAACAGAAGTTAGTGTCACAGCAGATGTGAAAAGATATCACTTGTTGTTTTCTATTTTCAGACTTACTGTACTTTCTATTCGCGTTTGCGTCCTGCATTTGCCAGTGCAGTAAATTACTTCTGTCAAATTTAACAGTATGTATGCAATGGAAATCATAACGTGGTTTGTAGTTGTACAAGAAATAAGCGTACAGAGTTAAGACAACACATTCTTTCAAATCATCTAATATCACACGAGCGCGCATCGTTTGTGTTCAATACTGAGAAAAATCGGTTTCAAACTCAATTTTTTTAAGTTGCGGCACATATCAGGTTGACTCAATGAATTTTTCTAAACAATAAAAGCGCAGTAGATTTTACGATTTTATGGCCACCTGATGTTTGTTCATTGCGGAAGGCAAAACAGCTCGTTTGTATGCAAGCTGTAACAGAAAGTTAATCTAGACAGACCTGCTTTCAAAAAGCCAAACGCAACGTTATTTTCGATAAAAATAATTGAGCCATGGAACTCTTCCAAATTGCCAATATTTTTACCAGGTTCTTACCAATTTCGCAGTTATTGCCGTGGTGCCCATGCCTGCATCTGCATTTGTACCGCTTGCTGCTGGTCACTGGCAAGCAGGTACCGCCATTCAAACACGGGTTGTTGTGGCATTCGTTAATCTCTGTATCACAAAACTCACCCGTCCATCCGAACGAGCATTCGCATCTGCAAACAAAGTTTAGAAGTTGTAGCCCTGGAAGTGAAGTCTGCAAAGCATCGTCGCCTCGCCAAGGAAATGGTTACCATAAAGGTGTAAAATGCACCTCTAATAGCACGACTTACAAATCATTCCCAAATGGACTATTGAATTTAGAAAGCCTATTGATGAGCTATATCGAAAAATTGTGTGAAAACAAACTTCTAATGTTAGTCTGTTTTCGTTTACTTTGTGATTGTCCAGGCCCGTGGCCACGAGGGCATTCGGGGACAGCACCTCCCCAATTTTTGTGCCCCACAAATTTTGTTGTTGAAAAATTTGTTTCAAACATATAATAAAAACAAAAACCTTGCCCCCTGAAACCGTTTTGCCAAACCTTAAAACCTGGCTATGGAGTCCTGTGGTTGTTTTTTTGATACCCTACTTGCGTTCAAAATATCTCGACTTTTGTGAAATGTCTGTATCGGTTCTGAATCTGTTGTAAACAGTGCTTTTCGTAAACCTAATTTGTTGATTGTGCTGTGAACATTATTTAATGATTATCGCTGAATTACAGGAATGACATGACCCGTTTGCGAATAAGTCCTGGACGACTTTCGCTCAGACGTAGAATTCTTCATTAGTTTGAAGATTTGAACTGCAAAAATGTTCTCAAATGTTTTTGCAAAGCATACTATTTTCGTAAATGGACGAGCACTGTTTTTGTAAATTTTTTTGAAATGGTTTGTATTTTTCCATTAAAATTGTCCTATATATTGTCGAAAATAACCCGTTTTTGATAAATGTCAAGGATGCTGTATCCCAAACATTAAAGTTATTGCTTGAATTACCTGAAAAAGGTTTTGTTATTCTTGTCAACGATGCAGGTTTGATTTTTTCCACACGGCTCTGACGCGCACGGCGTTTCTTCTGTAACACAGCATCATACTTTTTGCACGGTGGCTTAAACAAATAAAATTCATGAAACACCAACATGATGAGTTTCGCTTTCTACGCAGTTGCTTACAAACTCATTGCCCTTTTCGAAAAGATCCACAAATTTTTCATAATTTTATTCTTTTGAAAACTTCACCAAACTAGCACGTGAAGTAAAATGTACTGTAAATAATAGCAATACGTCGAAATACTGAGCGATTATGGCACCAGTAGTTACTCAAGCAGTTGTTTGGCTGAGCTGAGTTATCCTGTCATTGTGAGCAAGGTTCTTGGTGATGCGACTCGTGCTGCTAGACAAAAACGACCGTTTCAAAAGCAGTTGGAAGCGTCTGAAAATTTTATAAACAGAGGTTTAAGTGTTATGAAATATCTTGGGATTTGATCTAAACAAAATATATATGTTTTTGGAATTTTTATGATTGTGTCTGAATCGTTTGAAACACAAATGCAACCAGGGACGCCGGAACAACGGTAGGGCAGGGGGTACTAAAGGAGTTGAGGGCAATGAAACTTGTAAAAACAAAAAATCGTTACCAATTATGCTTGTTTCTGTTCAGCAACAATGTTGACCTCAAAATAGTAGCAGAAATTATAGTAAACCGTTCAGAATTTACTGAGTAGGCGAATAACTGCAATAATTTGTTTAAGTCGATCTTGATTAAAAATGAAATTACCTATGATTTTGTTATGAAAAAGCCCTTCCGCCCGCGTTGCCCTCCTTGTAAAAGGGCAAGAGGGGCAATTACGCTGTCATTTCACCACCCTCCGGCGACCATGAATGCAAGTTTGGAGTATCTTTAATGTAAGGTGTTGTCCAACATTAAAGAATCCGTACCGAACAGGAAAAAAATGAACAAAAATCTCCTCAACATGTTTTTCTGATGGTTGTAGTTGTCTCGTGAAAATTACTTGTGACAAGATTTTACGCTGTTTAATGTCTTGGACTCAAGGTTTAATCCAGCATAACTCCACAAAATGATGTAGACATTTCATACACCCGATTACTTTGACAAGGAGCAGTTTTTCATCACTTAAAAACTCCGAAAAACTCCCACTAAAATAATCGAAAGTGTGACCGGAGACTGACCATACTGTTTCGGCTTACAATTATATAAACAACTGTTCTTGATGCTGTCCTTTCAACGAAGTGACCTAACACAAAGGACATATCGATCTCAGCAAAAATACTTCGCAAGTTCCATTTTGAAAATCAATGAAATTACTATTGTGAATTTTTCCGTGCTTTTTGCTTCTGACCAGATGCACCAGCTTGTCGTTGAGATAACTTACGTCTCTTCGATATTAACTGTTAAGTTTGCAATTCAATCCAAGTTTGCAAAAGTGCAGCTTGGAAAGTTTAAATCAGATTTTGAAATGAAAACTTTTGCGCACCAAATTTTTCAGTCAAACAAATGTATTGTTATTTTACACCAATTTCGCTAGCTGTTTATTATCTTTCAAGATCAAGGAAACCACATTTATATGATTTTGTTTTGTATAAAGCACAGAGTTAATGCTCAGTTTCAGCTTTCAAAGCATTCAAGCTTTCTTCACTTACCAAGTTGACAGCAGACATGAGGTGATTACACCACAAACGTAATCGATTGCGATTACGATTACTTGCCACATGCTCAATTACGATTACGCTTACGAATAAACAAAATCACAATGTAATCGATTACGATTGCGATTACATTGTAAGTGTTCACAATTACAATCGCGATTATATTTGTCTTGAAACATCCTCAGAAAAATAACCGTTTTCATAGTTTCATGTAAGTATATTTTCAGATAACATACGGTATGAATCAATGCAGTAAACGAAATCACTAGTCTGTAAGGATCAAGCACCAGAAAAAAGAAACAACACATTGATTGTTTACTGAGATGTTCGTGAGGTCAACAAACAAGTGGCGTAACTAGAGGTTTGAGTTAGAGGAGAAACTTAGCTGAAAGAGGCCCACTGGCCCCTGCAAGGGACCTACTAGACAACACTCAGAAAATAACTTTAGAAATGATGGTGAATCCCGATGTATACTAAGGCCCTAATCAACGGAAAATACTCCGAAACGGAAAAAATACTATACTAAAGCCCCTAATCAACGTAAAATACTCCGAAAAACGCAAAAATAGTGAAAAAAATAAAATAAGATTTTCTGAATTAAAAAAAAAATTGAAAAATTTTTTTTCCAAAAAACGCACAAAAAGAGTGCTAAATAGGGGTGATTTTCACGTTTATCTGGCCAGGGGAGTCAAATCGCCCCTCTTCCCTCCCGTCAGTTACTCCACTGCAGCAAACACTTTAAACTATTGATTAAACAAAAATAATCAATGTTTAAAATATTTGTTACAGTTGACAAACACCAACGCTTCAAATCTTTTATGAGGCAAACGACATCTATCAGGCTTTAACATTTTTCCAGCAACGCCGAAAATTCATATGTTAGTAATTTCAAAATTGCTGACTATTTCTTCTAACTGCGGATTACGATCGTCTGCAAGTGAACCTATAGCATTGTGCAGCTTTTAACTTGAAATGAAATGAACAGTGATACCAGTATAGCTGGGCATCTGTCTATTGGACCAATAGCTAATGGGTAACAAAACTCTCACAGATTTCGTTTTATTTTTTACCAGTGTATGGTGGATCACAGTTGACATGCTAGTTGTTAGTGTTGTGGAAAGGTGCTTTCGACTTGCATTAAAGTACCTTATTCCTCTGAAAAAAAGTTAATTTACTGTATATATATTATGTATTAATTATGTACATAGCCCACTCCAGCACTTACATTCATAGGTTCACTCTGAATATATATGTATGAAACGAACACCTCTCCTTGCAATGTCCCGCTAGTTTGTTGGCGAAGTGTCAACCCGTTTTTTAAGAAGAGCTACTATTTTTCTTGCTACGTCTCACTAGACTCACAACGTTGCTTCTGGCGATCAACAGGAAGGCTAGCTGGAACAAAGCGAGAATTCGCTAGTAGAAACGCTGTGCTTGCCCTGGACTGTCTGGATTTAAACCACATAGACAGGTAAATGGCCGCCCCTGGAACATAACCATAACAAACAATGACAAAGGAGGAAACCCAGCCACCGCAATCGCGGTTCATCGCACAATGATGTAGGGTGAAGATTTCCATGTTTAATCGCGAAGGGAATGGTTGATTACGATTAAATTAGCAATGTAATCGATTACGATTACATTTCATTTTCTGTCAGTTCAATGGATTCCGATTACTCAAAAAACTGCAATCGATTGTAATTGATTACGATTGACGATTACGATTACGATTACCCCAGGTCTGGTTGACAGAATGCTCTTTAAAGTCAGATCAAAATGCGTCTTCAACGTATTTGAATAAGAGATGAAGATGCTGATCAGTAAGAAAAAATGTGTAAACATCAGTGTCTGGTTCTTCGCTGTTAAAAGATTCCTTTGAATAGATACTATTTTAATGTGTGTATCTTATGTGAAATGGGTAAAATATGTAGAGCCAAAAGTTTATAGCAAAAGAAGGATAACCAAAATTTTGACCAAACGCCAATACTTCTCACTCGTGGTGTGACATTATAGTTATCAGAACCTTCGCTTTTTCTGGCCCCAATTAACTGGATGTTTTAACACGGTCTTTTATTCTTTTCTTTACTTTTTTGTATTTCATCTCACAGAAACCTTGTTTTGAACCGTGTACAATGAGCAGTGAGCACTATTAAACTCTTGGTAACACGCGGTCAACTGCATGCTCGAAATGAAGTGAAGAGAGACAAACTGATAGACGTGGAGTCTGATGCCAAGCAAGTCACACAAGTAACCACAAAGAATCTCTGAATAGATAAAGATGAGTTACTTGTGAAGTTCCAATTAGGTAAGCTACTTGTAAAGTACCAGTTCGTCAGAGGTGTTGGCATGTTGCAGTAATATTATTAAAAGTCAATAGTTTTAATGTTTTTGATGAAAGGCAGCTCATGTTTTGCTGACAAGTTTCACGTTACCTAAACAGTTTTATGCTTAAACACTCATTTCGCTGCTTTGCCTTCAGTAAAATCGTATCTACGGAGCAGCTGGCGCAAATATCATAAAAGTCTGATGGAACTTCTGGGGCAAGCACCTCATAACCAGCACTGTTGGGAAAAACTTTTTTGCACTGCCCATTATGATGGCCGGCACTTTTTTGGCCATAAATCGCCAGCCGCTACAGCTAGAGAGCTGTTAAAACCCTCTACGGATTCGGGAGTCTTCTAGTTTCGATTGAAAAAAAATTTTTCAGTTTTGGGTTTGGGGTTCTCTGTGGAGGACGTCAGAAGTTGGGGTATTTTCGAATTTTGGCTAACATCATCGGGGCCATTTTTGGCTCAAGATTTTTTGAAAGTATTAGGCTAAAATGTGCGTCTTTTGAGCCCTTGATTGACTTTCTAGCATATCTGTAGTCAAAATTATGGCTCAAAAACTCAATTTTGAACAAAATTAAAAAAGTTACACAAAAGGTATAACATTAGCCATTTCAGACCAAACTTTGGCCAGCCTTAACTCGGCAGCACATTGAGCTAGAGTGCTGTTCAAACCCTCTAAACACTCCTTAAGTCTTGCATGTAATAATTAAAAAAAAATTTTGGATTTGGGGCTTTTGGTCGATGATGTCATGCTTGGGGTATGTTTTGCGGTTTTTTTGAAGACGTCGTCGGTCGATCCAACGAGTCGATATTGTGGCTCAGAGTTTTTTAGGATTCTAGGCTATAATACGAGTCGTTAGAGCCCTTGATCGACTTTCTAGCATTTCTGGTTCCAAAGTTATGGCAAAAAATTCCAAATATTACAGGAATTTGCTGAGTAATTTTCGGGGATTTTCCTAATGAATTTCCGGAAGTTTGGCCATGATTTTGGAACCAGAAAGGCTAGAAAGTCGATCAAGGAGTCTAAACGCTCGTGTTATACCATAGAATTCAAAAAAACTTTGAGTCACAAACTCGGCTCCTTTGGTCGCTTCTTAGGGGATGATGACGTCATCAGAATGTAAATAGGATATGCATAAACATTAGGCCATCATGCAAACATCAACAAAAAACCCGACATCCAAAACTGAAACAGTTTTTTTTATTACAAAGTACAAGACTTTTCCCATCTAGAAGGTTTGAACAGCTCTCTATTATAATCTGGCGGCGAGTTATGGCCAGTTATGTTCTGGGGTGTGATATATCCCAGGTTACCGTTTGTGCGAGTGCAGTTTTTACCAGTTTTTGGTTTTTGAGCCATAATTTTTGCTACAGATATGCTAGAAAGTCAATCAAGGGCTCTAAAGACTCGGATGATAGCCTAGATTCCACAAAAAACACGAGCCAAAAATGACTCATTGGGTTGGCGCCCAGGGTCAGGTAAAGTTGACCTAAAAAGCGCAAAATACCTCCACTTATGACGTCACCCACAGAGAACCCTAAACATAAATCAAAAACTTTTTTTTCAATCGAAACTAGAAGACATCACGAATCCGTAGAGCACATCTGTCAAACTGGTGACCCGCAGGCCAAATGTGGCCGCCACGTCTTTTTATGTGGCCCGCGAAGCTTCAATTTTAAGCCTCAGCCTGCTTATTTTTATGGAACTGTAGTTGTTCATACCTGTTTACAAAGGCGAACGAAGTTCTTTGCCATGTTATAACTTTGCTATTTCAGTCATCTTGCTGACCTAACGTCTCTCTTTAAACGTTATTCAGTTTTAAGGTTCCTTTCACTGCAACATAACCATTATTACGGCACAGAGACGCTGTTTAAGTGTTGTTGCGATCGGAAATCCCGAACGGCATATGCGCAAAGCTTCGCACTGTGGCAGCAAGCAACAATAGAGTTCACATGGCATGATCACTCTATTATTGCTTGTTCGCGCCACATATATCTATCGTGTTGTTCTTCACGCACATCCCGTTCGTGGTGAATCACACAATCAACTCAACACCACCGGAGAGGTTGCAACAGTATTAATGTAGCATAGATGATTGTGGTTAATTCTGTTAAAACTGGCCCTTTGAGGGCAACCATACAGTTCCAACTGGCCCTTTGAGGGCAACCATAATGCTGATATGGCCCTCAGTGAAAATGAGTTTGACACCCCTGCCGTAGAGAGTTTGAACAGCTCTCTAGCTCTAGCAGTTGGCGAGTTATGGCCAAAAAAGTACCGGACATCGTAGTGGCCGGCGCGGGCGTTAAAGGGTATTAAACGAACAAAATGATGTTAAAGTACAGTCAGACCTCGTTTATCTGAACGCCTAACCACCGGAAACCCCGCCATCCGACACAAAACTGCTAGGAACGGATTTCTCCCAATGCATTTCACCCCTTAATCGGGAAACTTAGCAGTTCGACACGGAAATTTTGGAACGGATATGTCAAATCAGTAGAAAAAACGCTGAACCTGATTATGCTTAGTTGTTTATTAAATCACAATGGAAGTGTGAAAGTCAATTTTCTATGCACAATGAATGCAACAGTGGCAGAACTTGCAGGATGCAGTTAGATCTTTCTTACAGTTCTCATCCTGAATGCATACTAGCTTACGTAGACTAGATCGATCGGATCTGCTAATAAACAAACAAAAAAAACAATGGGTGTTTCATTTAGTGATGTTCCACGTGTAGTCTACATATTTGCTTAAAACTTGGCATTTTGTCTAAGTCTACAGTTTTTTTCTGTTCCCCTTTGAGCGTCCACTTAGGCGAGTTCTATGTATTGCACATCGTCACTTTTGTTTACATTGAAGGCATTTGCTTTGTAAAGAATTTCGCTCTTTGTACTTTCGATTCCGATTATTTATCCGGATATCTCGCTAAAACGACATTATTTGTCGAAACAAAGTAGTCTGGATAAGCGAAGTCTGACTGTTACAGGTAAGATTAGTCAACCCCTGTTTTTGTCAATTTGGATTTTTATCGATCTTATTTACATTTTTTGCGCTAATTTTTGAAACGAAATTTGTTGTGCCCTTAAAGTTCGGGTTTTTATACAATTCGAAATTTAAACCACAGGATTACATTTTTCATTTAAGAAGACATAACTCTCTGATGAACTTTCTTATAAAACTATTTCTTTCAATTTCTGGTTAAATTCCCAATTTTTGCTTTTATTAAATTTAAAGTAGTGTCGTATGATAAAGTTACAAAATTGTATGTAAGTCATAAAAGGTTATACTTCCTTTTCAATGATCTTGCTAGTCAAATTTAATATGCACAAAGCGTCAATTGTGATGATTCTGGGTGAGTTTGCCTCGAATAAAGTGCCTGAAGTTTGTTATTTGTTGTCCGATGTGTGTACTGTATAAAATATGCTGAAGAAGGTATTCTAATCCTGTAAAACTTGTGCAGTGTGCACATTTTTGTCGATCTTTCCTACCGCTACCTTTGAAAGAGGTTGTTTTCGCTCGTGTTTTCCTGTAACCAAACTGGCTGTCTTGCTGTGCTGTGTCAATTTTATGACCCGGATGTTAGTCACTTACTTTTGGTAGATGATGAAATGGATGCTGATTTTGCGCATTTGACCTAAGGCAGCGCTTCCCAACCGGTGGGCCACAGGCGGTTTTTAGGTGGGCCAGGGCGCCATTTCACATTTTGATATGTTCAAATTCAGTGAGTGGTGGTTTGAAGCACTTCTCGTGAACCTGAAATATCGCTGCCTACGCAATGTCGTTAAGCCGGTTTTCTGTCAAGCTTTCCATCTATCTGTGTGTTGTGAATGACCAAACATATTACGGTAGATTCAGAATGTATGATAGTAAGCTGAAATGCACGCATCGAGCAGTATGCAACTTACAGTAGATGCAGTGTGCAATTCAGATGCACGCATCGAGCAGTATGTAACAATTAAAATCAAATATTAGTGATCAAGGAAAAACGGATATGTGTCCAGTCTCGAAAATAACCGTTTTATTTTCCATTTGGCATATCTTTCCGACATATTTGAACAACTCAATAAAGTTAATCTGAAACTACACGGAAGGGGAAGGACCCATGTCGATTTCATTGACACTCTCAGCACATTTGTGGAAAAACTTGACAATTGGAAGCGAAAAGCTCAAGCAGGAAATTTAGCTATGTACGAGAATGTGCCAAGACAGCTGGAGATGAAGTGAATGTTGATATAGCATCAACACCTTGGAGGGCTTTGTGAGGAATTTGTGCTGTACTTTCTCGAAATTATCAAAACAACTTGGATTTGGTGAAAAATATTATTGTTGTTCCAGTCGAGGATATTGCAGTATGCATGCAAGATGATCGAGCTTCAAAACGATTCTGAGGCCAAGTACGTTTTCAAAACTTGTGCAATTTGCGATTTTTGGCTTCAGGTGTCTGATAGCATGGGCGTCGGAAGGATTTTTTTCAGGGCGGGGCCTCTACTGGATTGCTAGAAAATTTTTTCAAGGGGGGGCTAAAAGTGGTGAAATTTGTTTTTTCCTACTTGAAACTAAGAAAACAACCTTTTTTGCTGAAATTTTCAAAGTCCAGGTGGAGCCGAAGTCCTCCCCTGCCCTCCTTTCCGACGCCCATGTGTGATAGTTATCCAAATGTTGGAAAGCTATCAAAAAGTTACTTCTTTTCCACAGCACATATTTGTGTGAATCTGGATTCTCTACCCTTCTGCAGGTGAAAATAAAAAATCGAAAGCGACTCGACTTTGCAGACGATCTTAGATGCGCTCTTTCCATAACGTAACCAAAAATTGACAATCTGGTCGAAAACGTCACACAAGAGCAAAAATCCCACTGAAGTTTATCTCGCAGTCTCCTTTGCGTTGCTGATGCTAAAATAAATTTCGATGTATGACCGTAAAGCACATATTTTGTTTGCTCATATTTGTACCTAAATGAAGACTGAGAGTCGATTTTTTTGTTCTTCTGTGATGGTGGGCCACAACGTTCTGCTGGAAGCGGCAAGTGGGCCATGACATTAAAAAGGTTGGGAACCACTGACCTCAGGTAACCTCGCGCGATGAAAACGCTGGAAACACTGCTCGTTTCTGCGTGATGGTAGCGGGCCGGAGGGAAGTTGGTGCTGTACTCGACTGATTCCGCTATAAACCTAAAGTTTTAAAACTTAAACCTAACACCTAAACATAACCCCTAAATCTAACCCATAAACCCTAAACCCTAAACCTAAACCCTGCACCTAAACCCTAAACCTAAACCCTAAGCCTAACCTCTAAACCTAACCGCTAAACATAAAGCCCAAACGTAAAGCAAAACGGAAAATAGGAAGAGAAAAGTGCGGATACTTGTGCAACAACTGCTACCAAAATGAAAGTCGTAAAGCTGAGAGTCGAACCGAAAAGCATTGGCATGCAAGCCCTGCAACCCGCTTGTTAGGCTACGAGCTCGCTGCCGCCTGTCTGATAAACTCCCCCTTTTATCCGAGCCGCGTAATGCCAGGCGGATCCGTAATTATTACCTTGACTTAGAAACGAGCAGTGTTTCCAGCGTTTTCATTGCGCGAGGTTACCTTAGGTCAAATGCGCAAAATCGCCATCCATTTCATCATCCACCCTTACTTTCCTCGCATGTAGCTCCGCTCCACCCATCGGAGCATGCGCAGTTGAAGGAGTTGATGAAGTCAAAGCACCGGCCGCCGTTCAAGCATGGTGAGCTGTGACACTCATCGATCTCCTCACTGCAAGTGTCCCCTGCAATCACAAGTAATTAACGTTTTTACTTTCTTTGTGTCACCGTTTTTGATTGGTTAAAGGTGCATCGCCTTCAATACAGAGCAAGGAAGAACGAAGAAGCAAATAGAGAAAAACTTTGAAAACAAACACTGTGTTTTTCTCCAAGTTTCTGACTTAATAAAACAACTTAATCTACGTTTTAAGCAAATTTGTACTTCATGCTTTGAACTGCATTTATGTAATAATTTGACACTGTGATTGCTTTTCAAAAATTTAAAGTGTTTTTATACAACTAATTTAAGCAATTTCATTATTATGTGTTAATGGGTCCACGAAAACAATACAAATTAAAAAAAAATTCTTTCTAATGATTTTGTGCCACTGAATGCTTTTTACGCAGATAAACTAATGATAAAAGAATCCACGCTATCAGGAAAACAGCCACCTGGACAATTGCCATCCAGGCAACTGTCACCTAGGATAATACGTTTTGCACATTACATACGATACGAGCTACCAATTTCGGTTTAAACTTTAATGTATCGCGTTGCGGGCACGTGGAGGACTTCTCAATTCACGGTGGTTATGGGAATCACTGTGCTAAGGTATTGTTGCTTCAGCATAGTACAGCAAAAGTGAGTTGCAACACTGCTATGCTGCCATGTAACCAGGGGCGTAACGAGGTTATATGGCGCCTGGGGCAAAAAACAAATTCGGCGCCCCCCTGGTCGAACCGGCGCCCCCATGGTCGAAGTTTGGCGCCCTTATGGTCAAATCTGAGTTCTTTCGAAGGCAAATTTACTGCATTGAAGAAAGTACTTGTGACATTGTTGGGACATCTCGGCGCCTCCAGCAGTAATTCGGCGCCCTTGCAGTGATTCAGCGCCCCCATAGTGAATTGACGCCCGGGGAATTGTGCCCCCCTTGCCCCCGTCGTTACGCCCGTGCATGTAACTCACAAATCAAAAGCTAAGGTAAAGCAATGCACAGAATTTAAAATGCATGGAAGTAAAGAGGCTTGATGAGTTAGTGGAGTGAATACGATGCAATAATGTGCATGAGAGAATTGTGCTGTGAAAAAATTGAAAAGGCTCCTAAAAAGTTAAGATTGGCACTGACTTAAAGAATGTTTATGAAAATCTAAGGACATCAAAATAGCTCAGTGGTAAAGTGTCCCCCCCTAAATTGGAAGGTTGGGTGTTCGATTCACAACCACTGAGTGAATTGCTGTAGCGCTCCTTGGGCAAGAGTGTTCACCTCAATGCCCCGGAAAGAAGTACAATTCAGGCTTCGGCCTGCCGCCAATTACCGTCACAAAAATTAACAACAAAAGCGATTTTATTTCATAAAGCAAGAGGTATCAAAAACCATCAATGCAAAGGTAAATCACAACCAGATAACGTCTTGAATTCATGTCAATTTTCGGCTAATAGGACAGTTTACTGTCAACCCATGTAAGCTGATTTTCAGCAGCCACCCACGCGAAGCCGCTCTGGCATTTGCAGATTCAACCAGCTCTGGTCCAAATGTTGTTGAGTATTAAATCCCTTAATTTCGAAATTAACATTTGTGTCGCCTCTGTTCGAAAAAATATTTACGTGTGGCCTACTCACGCGCGAACCTTAAAATGTTAGGAAGGTTAGTAAGGAGGAGCGCAACATAAAAGTAGAATCATACATTTCCTTTTTTGCCACTAGCAACGAATACTGTAATCTAACTTTAGTCCGGGCCTTGTTATATCTTTGAACACCACAGTATTACAGTTGCAACACGTTTGGCGTCTTTTCTTTCGAAGACAATGCAAGCAACTGAGATATTCGGTCGCTGTCGGGTAATGAAGGTACTCCCCGATTGGAAAGTGATATCAAGCAATAAAAAAAGCATACTCTCCAAAATTAACCATGAAAAACCGGTTTTCTCCGCAATTGGTAATTATCGGCTTTGACTTAACATTTACCTGCTATTCCATAGGTTCTCAAAGCGGAGTCCGCGGACCCCCAGGGGGTGAAAAAATTGGTGTTTGGGGGTCCGTTAAGTGACAAAAAATTCAAGAAGTTTAGAGTGATGAACAGTTTGAAAATATGTCCGCAGTAAAGCAATAATACTTAATCCCTCGTTTGGCTATTTGCTGTTTTGTATTCCTGAGTACGTACTCCAACTTATTTGAACGTTTTGAGCATAAGCATCACGGTACTATGAAAGGTCCTTGTTACAAAACTGACGTTGTTTGTAAATCGTCATTGTTACTTCACAACTACAAAAGTCAACAGAACAATAGAAAGACAAGTTAGCCATCTCTTAGTATAAGCACATGTTAGCTATAACTAGGGCTACCATACCATCCTTATTTGTAAGATTTGTCCTTAATATGAAGGAGGCTTTACTAGAAAACTTTATTGTACCTACTTCTAAGACATGTACTTATTTTGGGCTTGCGTCCTTGCTTTATCTTATCTTCAGCAATAATGTCAGAAAGCGACTTGAAGCAGCAAACGATTTAGAATATTTCTACTTTCCTGGTCAAAAGTTTAGGACCACCACGTAAAAAGGGAACATTTTATGTTATCAGGTTGTGTGAGGTTGTCGTATTCATCTGATAGCTTGTTACAATCACATTCATTGAATACATTCTCTTACATGCAGGGGTGCAGTCGGGCGGGAACGCGAGGGAATGGCGTTCCTACATCTTTTTCGTGGTTTTCTTTAAAATGAGTTTGAAGCTGTTTTAAAATGGCTAGTTTTTTCTTTTGTTCCCACACCTATTTTGTTAGCACTACGTCCCTGCATACATGACCTTTACGCTTACGCTGACGTTTGAATAAAAAATATGCCAATAATTGTTGTTTTATTCTGGTCGTCCATACTTTTGAGCCCAAATCGATGGTAGCCGTGGCTATAATCTCGGAGGCAAGAACAGGTTGTGCGAGCAAAAAGAGCTGGACGGATGGGAAATTCATTTTGAACTGACCTAAATGAAGTTAATGACGAAGAAGACTTTAAAGGAACTCTCAGATTTGCGTGCCAATGGGGAGCCAAGATGAAATGCTCTTCAGTTTAGGTGTCTTGTTTCTGGGCTTCTCATAATCTCAGCTACAAACTTGCAGTACGGTGGCTTATGATGGCATCGAAAGACTTCTTCCTTTCACTGTTACGTATCAGTACAGTACAGTCGCCACGGAGAGGGCTTTGTTTGGCTTAGCCCCTCAATTTGAAATATGAAACACTACAAATCAGAGGAGTTTTTGTAAATTTTTAGAATGTCAAGCCCCCTACACAAACGTAAAGCCCCTTCTATCGAAGACTTTCTGGCGACGGTTCTGTATCAGTGTGAGGTTGGTTTTTCAAGTTTGGTTAAAATCAAACTGAAATATCGAAACAGAATGGATGTTCGACCAGTTTTCTCTGTCCAAAATCAAGCCTAGAATATCAAAGCCTGTAGGAAAATTTTGTCAGGAGTATAAATCTTAATAAACTTCAGATGAGTATGTTTTGGAGACAACAGTATGAGTAAAAGACATGCATTTTGTTCATGTGTAGCCAGCATTCTGTTGTTTATAATATTCGGGGGTCCGCAAAAAATAAATAAATGACTTAGGGGTCCGCGAGATGAAAAAGTTTGAGAACCGCTGTGCTATTCTAACATGTAGCCGTATCTGACGTGGTTGTACGTAATAACAGAATAAAGTCGTTAGAATTGATGAAATGCTAATGCAAACTAACCTGCATATCCGCTTTTACAAATACACCGAAAAGTTCCGTTGTTGTTTTCTTCACATGTAGCACCTTGTTCGCATGGTTGACTTAAACAAGGATTTTGCTTTATTTCTGTATTTTTCACAAAACCCACGTTTATATAATGCATTGACAAACTATAGCGAACAATATAGATTTCTATGTGGTTTGAGAGAGAGTTCAACAGAGAAACGTTGTTGCAGAAACTGTTGCAACGTTTTGAATTACTGGCTGCCACCTATATCCCAGAAAGCAAAGTCACAACTTTTTGCTTCATACCTTTCATGTAATCATCCGTGATATAAAAGTCAAAACAGAGGATGCATTTTTTATCTGAATTTTTGAAACCTTTGCCAAAGAATCTTGTGTGGCATATTTTCATTTCACTGACGAATTATAAACTTTGTCGGTGTTTTTGAACACAATTCCTAATACAATACCTCTATTGAGGCAAATCGTTGCAACTTCTATGAATGTCGTTTGGCATTAAGCTTGATATATTGCATGGGTACCCAACCTGAGGACATGTACCTAGGGTTGGGTTCAAGTAACAATGTTGTTTAAGCAGAGTTTTTTAAAGGCTTTTTAGGGACCCGATTCGGGTCCCTAGAATCAGAGAAAATTATGATCGGGTCCCTAGAATCAGAGAAATCGGGCCCCTACAGTTCTATACCGGGTACCTAACATTTTCCTTAAAAAAAAACTTTGTTTAAGCAATAAATAATTTCCAACAGATTACTTAAGTAACTAAAAGTAATTCAAGCAAATCAGGAAGTTCAACATTCAGATTTAATAAAATGCAAGTACATCAAAATCATTCAAATTTTTAAATCACATCATGGGCGATTCAGACAAAATTCGCACCTGTTGACCGCAATTTCAATTTGATGGAATGAGCTTTAACTCCAAGTCCTAATCAGGATGACAATCAACAATTGTGACTCACAAAACGCTCTGCACATGCAAGAAATCCATCCCCATAAATGACTTGTTTTAGGTGTGATGATGCAATGTCATGTATCATATTGCGTTTAAAGCAACAGACGTGGCTTCTAAAATCTTAACGTTTCTAAATATAAATTACTTGAAATATCAAGTAATGGTAAAATTATTTAATCAATTAATTAGCAAGTCTTCAATAATAATTAAGTAATCACTTTACTTAATTACTTAATTAAGTAATTACTTACTTGAACCCGGCCCTACATGTACCCCTAGGGGTTCATTTGCCTATCTGAAGGGGTACATTTATTGTTCAGCCGCAAAAAATTAACTTTGAGACATAAAAACGGTGTCCACCTTTATAGTTCTAAAAATCTAAAACTTCTATTGAAATTTTCAGTGAATTTTCGTTGTTTCGTCCAGCCCTTTGTCAAAAGAAATATTTGGGGTATATGCTCATCTGTCCAAGTTTTGAAGGGGTACATGGTCAGAGAAAGGTTTGGAACTTCTGATATAGCTGATAGCAGGGATGGCGGAACCGGGGGCCGCATGGTCCTATCGTTGACTCCCCACATGCACATTTCGAATTGTGATTAAATAAGTTTAAGCAACACAATTAGTATTGGGTCCATTGTTAAAGTAAATCGCTTTATGAAAAAATGTTCCATAGTTTTTTGACGCGCACTTGTCAATACTATCTTTCACGTAATAAAGTAATTCTGCAACTGGTTGATACGTATTACATAAATGAAAAAGGTTGATGGCTACTGAAAAAATTCTCTCCCGTGTCAAGTGAAATTTCTGACTTACGAAATTTCTGACTTGACACCATGTACGCAGGCACAGAGTAATACTCTACATAACAAATACGCTGATGAAACTTATTTTTTGGGCTTGGGAATTCGTGTTTAGGTAAGTGTGTCGGGATAGGGTGTGGGTTAAGGTGAGAAAAAGAAAAATAATTGAGGTCAACGACCAAGTCCAAAATTTTTCAATGGTTAAAGTTCTTCCGGTGCTATAGCGTGTTGTGAGTACCTCACATCTAACCAAAATGTTTTAATTTACACAACAGACATCAAAAAAGGAATTGCCAGACTTTATTTCTTTATTCTGAGAAGCGAAATAACTGAAAAACAATAACAGGTCAGAAATTTCGCAGAGGTCAGAAATTTCGCTTGACACCGGGAAAGGCGACATTTTGCAGTTTTAAAGGAAGAATGCAATTCAACACGCTCAGCATATGTCTTCAATTTTGTCATTTGGATTACCAGAAATGTTAGGAGTATAGCTGTACGCTGACTGTTTCAAGTCATGAAAATTGTTTCAAAGTCATGAAACATCTGCTAAGACAACAAAACGCATACCTTCGTCGCACACTTTTCCGGACCATTCTGGTTGACAAATACATGAAAATCCTCCACCTGGCGTCTCTTTACAAACTCCCCCATTGAGGCAGGGAGATGAACCACATTCATTGATATCCACTTCGCAGTGACGACCTTTAGAAAGTCTCGCATGTAAGTTGCTACGATCGAAGAAAGCATCGTTGTAATACGCAATCCCAGTAGCCACGTATAACTGAACTTTGTAATCAAAATTATTGCCAATGCTACAGTCAGTCAATAAGCTTGATTATAATGCAAATATGTTGTTTAGAACTTTTCACTTGGTCAAAAGTAGAAATTCTTCAACGTACTCGAAAGACGTTGAAGGTAGCCAGTGACAAATGCTGTCTATATGTCTATACTGCTAGCGCTACCTACCAAATATTTTCATGAATACATTTAAAAGTAAGAACGTTACCCCATCACGACTTATACTAACAAAATCAAAACGTCACAGTTGTTTCGCAAAATGTGAACTTGTCGGTTAATTAGTTATGGCTTTGCGCGAAAGGAAGTGCATAGCCCACCTACGGGCTGTAAATGAACCAAAGCGCAAAAGGACAAACCTGTAAATCCAACTTCGCATTCACAGAGGTAATCCACCCTGTCCTCAGAGACTTTGCACAAGCCATTTCGGCAAGGTCTCCTGACGCATGGGTCGTAATTTGGTATAGCTAAAAAATAGCGTAGGCGACATATAAACACACTGTTCAGAAAATAACTTCATAAATTCATTTGCTCTTTCCTGTCAGAAGAAACGGCAAAAAAACATTCAGTCATCTCATTTGCAAATTGCAAGCCAACAGAAATAGCTTACCAACCATCATCAAAAACTTGTTTTATTTCTCTCAGGTCACGATCCTCACTAACATTCTCAAAACAATAATATTAGTGGAAATTGTCACCAAATGGGGTGTTGACAACATTACTAAGGGTCCGAATATTTCACTTGCTTAGACAGTGAGGCACTGAATCGAGCACTGGTTCTCTGCATTTTAAGCAACTTGAAACAAATTTGCATTTTACAACACAGATATGGGCAAAGAAAGTTTCTAAGAAATTAGATCTCTCGTTCCGTGTCAATCCTTTTACAGTTGGAGCACTCCACAACGTGAAATTAATCGGCCACTGCACACAGCATATCGGCCACTACACACAGCACATTGCCCTCTGTACACAGCACCTCGCTCAAACGATGGTGCCACAGCGCAGGTCGATCTGTCTGCTCTATTCGCAAAGCCGGAACGGTGTCCTTTGTTTATTGAGTACCAAAAGATTTCTCTAGAAGTTCAACTTTTTTGTTTACTATATATCAACAGCAAACAAAAATAGTTATCAAGAAATATTTTAGTTCATTTCCAGAAGTGTCAAGTAAAAACAAATTTCCAAGCATTTGTGAATAACAGTAACGGTAGCACGTCTTACTGCAAGTAATATGTCAGCAACACACAACACCATATCTAAAGTGCCAATTACCAAAGCAGCTTTGGTGCTAACGTAATTAACATTGATTCAATCAAGCACATACCAAAAAACTTTTTTCATCCTGTGGACAATTTTTCTGAAATAGATTTTTGAATAAGAAATTTTTGGTGTCCACAAGATTAAACTAGTTTGCTTCTGTTTCTTTTCGCAGAGACATTTCGGTCATCTGTCCCATAATGGTATTAAAACTCACCATAATATTACCAGTAACAATAACAGAAAGATCATCGTAAACGTATTCACTAATCTATATTTTCTGACGTTATGACCGAATTGAGTTAATTTCTTCCGGACATTTAAAAAATAAAGGTTTATCTGACCGAAAAATGACCAACAAAATAAACCTAGGTTTGCTAGTATGTACTGTACATTGATAAACTAAAGTTGATTATATTAGCACTAAAACTGACCTTGATCGGCATCAAATCGTTTTGGCTGCTGTGGTGGGTGTAGATTCACCACTAAGCATAGCTCAACTGCCAGTCACCAAAATGTGATTGACGTTACAAACTCTCTAAGCATCGTTTTCACGAACACATGGTCATACAGTGAAGTAGAGCTCTTGTGGTTTGGCTAAATCTTGAGCACACTTACAGTTATACGCCAGCATTACCCCCACGTATGAACCAGATTCATCTGAAACAAAGTCAAGCGACATGGATGGCCCAACTCCTCTTATGACCAATTTTCCTCCAGCAGGAGCTTTCCACCTGAGAAAAAGAACTTATTTTCGCCGTATGTTTGTTTCTGTAAGTTGTTCATTTATTTCTGAAAAATAAAGGTGATTGTTATCAGTAAAAACGTTTTTAGACCTCTTGTGGTCCATGATTTTGAACGCATTTGGTCGTGATAAAATTTTTCCATTTACAGACATCAGTAGAAATCTCGAAGAAAAACTCTTACCTACCGACATAATTGCTGAGTTCCAATAGAGGCAATAGAAATGTTTAAGTAATCGTAACATTTGGTTTGGTTCGAGTCTTTACTGACAGGTCCATTTTCCAGCATCATGAACCAAATACGTACCTTGAAACAACCGCAAAATTGTGAAATCACGTAGTTATAAGTTCTCTATTGAATTTGCTTCAGACTATGCCATGATTTCATGTGATATGTTGATGAACAAATTCTTTATGTTATCGCTTCTCCCTCACGTCTCATGACGCATCAGCCTTTTTCTGACACAAAGTTTGGGTATATGTCATCGAGCAAACGTTTTTAGGGTAGCTGTTTCCTTCTAACTCACACCTATTGAATAGAGATGATTTGCTCGTAATTTACAGTAACTGGATACTATCAAAGTATTCCATAAGTAACAAATACTTACAATGAACAATGTATTATTGAATGGAAGATTTCTGGTCCACTGACAATGAAGACTGTTGGGGTAAGTTTGGTTGGTTTGGTGCTCTTCTTCAGGATAATTTGGGGTCTAAAACAGTTGGTTGTACAAAGTTACCTAGGTTACTGGTGGTTACTGACCTTTCAAGCACACACAGTTTTTAAACATAACGCTTTTCTTGAATGACTTTTTCTTTTATGTCAATTTTATACATTGCGCTCACACTGAATGCTAAAATGAAACACGCGCCTCAATGAGGTTACAGATAATAACGGCTCTTGTCATCAGACACAGACACGCCTCATTCCAGACCTGTCGTCATAAAAGTTAGTGGAGGACTTTGAGCTTATATTGGTAGAATAATTTATACAATGGATAGGAGAATATTAAGCTTTGATTCTATCTCGAAGTACTTGGATCCTTCATTTTGGTTTACAGCATCTCGAACCCCTATTTGCTATAACCCCTGAGTTAATAGTTTAGTGTACCAATACACCCAAATCCTGGTTTTAAAAAGTTTTAAAGCCAATTCATCGCCGACGTTTAAAATATTTTCATAGTTTGCCGACTGCTTCTGTAAACATCTTTCACAAGAAACAGTCTTATTCATTAAAACCTCCCAAACGGTACAATATTTTTGCTAAGAATGATTTTTCACAGCGGTACCAGCGCTACCTCAACCTTTACATTGGGGTGACGCAAAGCACAACAACCGTTCACTGCTTTCAAGACTTAACATATTTCGTAAAAATTTTGTTTACGAAGGCAGCAGGAAACATTTTAAGAGAACGATTTTTACAACATTTGCGTGGAACATCCACGAAGCAACTCTTCCACTTCATATCATTCTGTATATTCACCAGTCTCGGTCAGATGCAAACTACTGCTCTCTAGGGTTTATAAATTCGTTATGAGATGTGGTAACATATCATTGTTTCAAAGTGCAAAAGAAAAAAAAACTAAAAAATGGGGAAAGTGTGGTTGCTGAATACGCAAGAAACACTTGGCTGCTGAAGCGTATAGAAGTAATTTATACTCACATTAAACTTAGACCACAACCGCTTTGAAACTGAACAGTTTAACCTTAAAGAATAGTCTGGTGCTCCTGTTATCGAACACAAGTTGCTTGGGCAAATCACTGTGAGCAGTGGTGTGTTAACATATCAAAAACTGAAGATCACTTGCTGATGATTGGTACTTTTATTATATCCCTGACCCAGGGTTTTTAAGGCGTTTTAAGGACCCGATTCGGGTCCCTATAATTGAAAATCGAGTCCCTAGAATCAGGGAAAATTATCATCGGGTCCCTAGAATCAGGGAAATTTATCATCGGGTCCCTAGAATCAGAGAAAATCGGCTCCCTGCAATCAGATAAATCGGGTCCCTACAAGTCCATACTGGGTACCAAACATTTTCCTTAAAAAAACCTGCCCTGACTGCAATTCTTAGCTTGATGAGTCAGAGCTTGTAGATTATAGGGAATATTTGTTAGTTTCCACTTAATGGACTATGCATTGCTAGTATAGTTGTACACAACAGACGATTAATTGTGAAACGTTTTATTTGAAAAGTATCTTAGCCTATTGGTTTGTTATCTAAGCATTTTGAATGAGTGTACAAATGCGTAAAACACTTTCTTTCACTTGTTAATGCCACGTAGAATCTGTCGTTGAAGTACAAGAGTGAGGACTTCAATAAACTCACAACGGCAATGTATCGGCATTAACGTTCGGCGTTCGCGCACGATTCGTCGAGAACTCGGGTTTCGTCATCACAATCCAGATAAATGACAACTCATTTGCTGCGCCACAGCTCACCGACAGAAAAATTCTGCGACTTTATAATTTTGCAGCGGGAAATGTCGGAACATAGGTATGAGGTATTAGGTATAACCGTGGCCAAGTGAATGTGCCAGTTAATTGTTCTGTGGTGAAAAGATTGTTACGGAGTTGTTTCCAAACACAACGGTCATGTTCGCGTTTCGTCGCTAAGTTGCAAAACACGTAAAGGTTCATCAACAAAGTAGGATGTAAATTTTTACTTAAATCTAAACATCAGAAGAATCGTTAGATGGTATTGGAGATGATTATATGAAAAGAGGTTGTGCAGCAGGGCCTATTTCCTTCCTTTATAAAAACACCAAACAGATGTACAATTGATTTTTAAAACTCATTGCTTTGATATCGTATTTTAGTCTAGCAATATCTGGAAAATTAATAATATGATGATGAGGCTGATGTCAAAAACTTCTTTCAATATTTTCAACTTATCTTCAAATTACGTTACGCATGCAAAAGTAATGTATGAAACGCTGCTAAATTTTGTTGTGCAGTTTAGCGCTATTGTTTTTCATAAAATCTTCCTTGAAACAGTACACGTCACAAATTTTTAAAATGCAATAATTAAACGTTCATGAATTCATCTCAGTACCCATTCAGATTTACGTTAACTAACAATAAAAGAGGCAACATAGTAGCTTGAATAGGAATGCATGCTTTCACTTTTGCTTTCGTCAAAAAGCAATTTGATAGACGAGCATCTATTGGGTCAAAAGTTCTCCTCATCACCGAATACAAGCAAATTTCAAAGCAACAGCTTTGTATTTCTAAGTAAGTTAGAGAGGCAAATTTGCGAGCGAAAATTTGAAGGTAGGCTTACGTGGCAGTTTCTCAATATAGCTTCATTAAAAAGTATGTAACTGCTTTTTTAGCTTTGGAACATTTTTTAAAACTTTAAAAGCTTTCTTTTCGAAAAACTAGCAATAAAAACATAAAAAACTTTTGTTCATAGAGACAGAACGAAATTGGTATCATCCAAATTTTAGAAAAAGTCTTGTTCCAATCCAAGCTTACCATGACCAACCCTGCAGGTTGGTCCAATGTACCACCGCATTCTCTGTATCTGGTCAGTTTTCCTTCGTTTTGTTGCTGAGCTGCAATAGTAACGGCAATTCAGCTTAGGGTCGATTTTCTGAGATACAGGATATCAAGGCTTACTACTGCCGGCGAAGCGTACAAAATTTGTTGCAAAATTGTAAGGATATAAAGTATCTTTCCAATATGAACCAAACTGTTTTGCTTCGTGTCAGTGTATAGTGTTACCGTAAGTTATTTCATTTCCGCAACACGACGTTCTAAAACAAAGAAATGAAGCGTTTCTTTGCAGAAACGTTCAATTTCGTATGAACATAAGCAATATATTGGAAACAGTGCATTAAAATGCGTCATTATGCTGGAGTTCGTTTTTGTTTTTAAATAACTGCAAAAAATTTTGAAATAAACTCACTTTTCAAAAAGACCAATACAAGAAACTTACCTGAGCAACATCGCTGTATTATCCAAATAAAGAGTATAATGCACAGGCGACGCATTAGCTTCACTCGTCTAATCCATTTGAAATAACATGTTTTTACCACACGTTTCACTCTTCTCATTGTGGTTTAGACTTCTACATTTGCCTTAGAGTAAGATGAAGTAGTTTATTAAAAATAGGCTGCATAAATTTTTTATCTGTTTTTTTTTTATTTCAATTTCTCTGCATTTGGCACAAACTCAAAGGAATTTTTGTAAGTATCACCTCTAGTGTGCGAGAAACGGCTGCCATGATTCGTTGAAAATGCTACTTGACAGCCAACCAAGTATCTGAAAAAACTTGAGCGAAAGTGTGACTTCGCGGCCACGCGTCCTATGAAACAACAGCACTTGAAATCGCCACAAGGGAGAAGCATTCTTTAAGTGGAATATTTTCAATATGACATCAAACAACCAGAATCCTGCTGTTGTTTGCTTCTCTAGCAGCACTTTCATCGAGCACTGTTGGCGGACACACGCACGTTAATCTCACGTGACCGTTTCAGTGGTGATCTTTAGCAGGGGCAGTGAGGTGCCATGCATCATTTTTTATTTCTGCACATCAAGCAGGGTTCTATCTGTATGGATGAGCAATATTTGTAAAGCCACAACAGTGACCCACACCAAGCGAATCTATCGCAATTTATTGCGTAAGGAAACTAGTTTCGTGTATTACACATCTTCAGTCCTGCGCAAAAGTCGACATATGAAACAAAAAGAAACAAATATTGCTGAATGATACGTACAAGCTGAATCATTGCAAGGAGATGGGAGCAAAACTAGGCAGGAGATTCCTCAAACAGCCGGCTGAAAAGCTCAAGGCGGTTTTTGTTGCTGTATGGATGAGTGTTACACAGTACCGTCCGGATTGGCTAACTCAAATAGGACAACAAAGATCTTTCCAGGTTTTGTCATTTTTTTGCAACAATCCAACTTTGAGAACAATCATTAGCAGTTGATATGCTTTCCTCTATTCGCAGTGACTTGTTTAACTCGTTCAGGCATTAATTTCACCAGTTTAATACCAATTGCGATAATTTACTTGCGCCTTTGCCATATAGAAACGATAGCCTACATCAACTTCCTTGTGGTGGTGCAGTAGTGTTTCCGGATTCGCGTTTTGGTCATGCCCTGAAAATTATCGATCGGATTCAGGACGGCAGGTCATTCTAAAACTGCTAGAAAATGCTCAAACCACCGGAAAATACCTTCTGAATATGTGGAACCATGCTTCGATAGAGAACGTCGATATGCCAGTCGCATTTCAGTAGTGTTCTTTGGTATACTGGTTGCATTCCAGTATATCGAAGCAGTGGCGTAGTCAGACCAAAATTTTTTGGGGCGGCAAAATTTTTGATTTTAGGCGAGCAACAGTATTTTGTTTGGGATACCTCCTCTCAAAGCACAAATTAACTACATATCCTAAAAATTTGGTAGGGGGGGCATGGCCCCCTTCCCTCCCTGGCTACGCCTATGTATCGAAATTACATCAAATTCCTCCAGAGCTTGTTTTCTGGTTGCCAGTAGCGGGCATTGACACCTCTTTTATTTGACCAGAGAGTATTTGCCTACAACCGACCCTATGAGAAGCATCAAAACACAAAACGGTCAGCCTATCGCTGATCGCTCTCCTTGAGACGTCGCAGTTCTCCACTACTGAAGCGCGGTGGTCCACGCGCGGCTGCGACGAGCGTAAACAGGATGTGCAATGCCAGAGAAGGTCGTCTGAGTCCGTTGAAGAGGCGTGCGCGAGTTTTGGAAATATTGTAAGCGAAAAAAGAGCGGTAAAGATGAATGAATCGTCGATCCAAGCTTTGACCGATTCGAAAAAAACGACCACTACAGCCCTGTGTAAATCCATTTCAATTTAACACGTTTTATTTTGCGAATCAGCCTTATACGCGATCTGACTGATAACCACGTGAACTTTGAAAGCTTCGCATTAACAGTTTGGACGACTGGCAGTTGTATTTCCATTCGGGATTTTTTCAAAAAAATTCGTAATTTATCGCTTTCGCGAACTTTTATAGCTTCTTTTCAAAGTGCGCCAAACTTGAGAGCACTTTAAAATACACACAAGAATCTTAAGAGTTTGACAGTTGTTTTCAAGAAAATTACGTTAATAAATACCAAATATTGGCTTTAGCTGGTATAAACTACTCTTGTTCAATTGCATTTTTGTTTTTCGAAACCATTTTTTACGAAGTAATTGCTTTCATTCAATATGTCTTTCTGCACATTTGCGCATTTTTTCATGAACCTTATTCGCAATTGTTTTGATAAAACGTGGTAAATTATATGTACGTTTTGTTTGCAGGTGCATGAAGCAGTACGAGCAATACCAAACCAGGTACTGAGACGAGTGCTAAGTTTTATACAAAGGTGGAGTTTCGTGCTAGCTAATGTCTTCAAAAAAATTGTCACACCTGAATAACGCTATCAAAAATCAGGCAAAGTGTGACAATAATGCTTGTTTTTGTGTTGGATATGCCACAACCATCGGGGCACTCAGTAGGTGTTTGTAAAAGGTACGCGTGCAAAAATATGGCTACTGCAAAAGTCTTGTTTAATATTAACTTCGCGAACAAATAGCGCAACAGTGAAAACAAGTTTTACATTCAAGAGGCAGGCATAAAGCTTAAGAATAGGTGTCTTGCAAATGAAACTTGTTCACGAAATGAAGCACCGCAAAAATCTCACTTTCCGCAACAAGTTATGTAAACATGTTGCTGGTTGACCAGGCAGCATTGCCTTACAGAGCTGTAAAACACAACTCCGTAGCTGCCTAATCATGAATCAAGTTTCATCAGTTTGTCGAGCAAATGTGGTAAGTTAGCTCGAAAGAGCTTGTTATTGCTGAGGTCCAGTGGCTTCATGAACTGCACCATGATCCTTCGAATACGATCGCTTGCTCCCTCTGGAGGCCAGCTGACGAACTGCAGAAGGATTGGAACTACAGGTTTTTCCAAACTTTTGGCTAGTAGTAAATCTTGTTCGCAGTTCTGACAGTTAAGGTATTTCGGAGTTAAGCAGCATATAACCACGTTTGACATCTGCAAAAATACAAAAGAAAACTCACCGTTATTTTTTGAAAAATAACCAAGTGAAGTTGCTTTGTTTACATTCCGACACAGCCCTTCACTGTTACGGTGCTCTCGCGTTAAGCATAAGACCTTTTCACGTGATTACCTTTCTGTCACACAAAACTCGATGCTTCTCCCAGGGATGAGCGCCTGTGCCTTGGCAGCTCTGCACATTTAACAAACTTGCTGAATAACATTTAAGCTGCAAGGTGATTATTGCGGGGTTGTCATTTCAGTGCTCTCAATAAACAGTTTCCAAGATTGCCGCAAAAAGCAGAATAAAACTGTTACAAAACAAAGTTTGGAGTAATTTATCTTTCTTATCACACCCAGAAACACCCAATACCCAGAGATGCATTTGTTTGAACAAAAACCAATCTGTTGCAAAAAAACGAACTTGTTTTTTGATCACTTGAAGATCAAACAATGATCACTTTGGGTGAAAACTCAGAGTGACAGTCCTAAAGTGGCTCTTTGACACAATTCGGTAGGCATTTTCTTTCGTCCAACTGTGGTAAGCTAATTATTGGACACTAATGACAGGGATAGCCCATTCATTTTCACACCCACTTTCGTCTGGGGAGGGTCACAGCAAGGGATGTAGTGGGGCGGGAAAGGCGTCCCACACCTTTTTCATGTTTTGCTTTAAAATGAGTTCGAAACTGTTTAAAAATGGCTTGTTTTTTTGGGTGCGTTACCACACCTATTTTGTTAGCACTGCACTACATCCCTGGTCACAGCGGCAGCATTCCTAGGAGGACTCGAAATACCTCATGGTTCTCAGTAACCTCTGGCAGTTCTGCTGACTGTACACCAAGACCGGACCAAGCAACGTCCGAGATGAAATCACGCCACCTGGTCCTTGGACGACCTCTAGGCCGCTTTACCTTGGGTGTAGCCAGCAGGACTTGCCTTGCCAATCTTTCCTGGGCTATTCTGGACTCACGACCGGACCAACCTAACTGAAATCTTCAAATGCGGAGAAGTAGCTCCACATTTAAGGTTTTACAAATTTAACAGCTGCGCGCTGTGTCGCGAAGTGTCACGCCGTGAACTTTGCAAAAATTCCATCTCTGCCGCCTGCACTTGAGATAGCATTCTTTCAGTCACTACCAAAGATTCATGACCATAGGTGAGGATCAGAACAAAGACCGATTTAAAAACTAACAGCTTTGCAGTGTTTGAAAGCTCCCCTTTTTGTGACCACAGAGAGATAAAGTTTACACAGAAATGAGTTTCCTTTACCAATCCATGCATCAATCTCCATGTTCTGTCTTCCGTCACTCGTGAAACTCACCCCAAAGTACTTGAATTTCTCGACTTGCTCCAATCCATTGCCGCGTACTTGCAGCATACCCTGCCTTGGGTTTCAGGAGAAACATGACACCTCGGTGTTTCTAGTGCTAATTTTTATTCCCGTTCGGTCATACACAGGACCGGCCTTAAACCGATCCAGCTGCATTAGGCCCCGCACCTCAGTGCGCTCCGCGCGATGGTGGTTGGGCAGGTTGTTCGTTTTTGCCAGATACTCCTTGCGCTCGAGAATTGTACAAAGGCTTATAAATGTCATTGTTATTGTGGTTACCGAAAGCGAGATAAGTAATCAGTTCATGTTAACAGTTTTCTCCAAGCCAGTTGTTCTTTAAACGAAAGTTCCGTTCAACAGGAGTTAAGCAATTGTATTGTAAGTTCAATTCGCTTATCAGTTCGGTTTGATTGACGCAACTTTGCACTTTCGTTTAAAGAACAACTGACTTGGAGGACTTGCCTCACCAATCTTTCCTGGGTCGTTTGGACTCACGGCCGAACCAACCTAACTGAAAACTTTGCACTTTCGTCGCTCGGATCTCCATTACAGTTGCAGAGCTTCCACTACAAATTTCAGCTTGATTACGAGTGGTAGCGGTACACTGTCTAATATTCACCACAGCAGCATGCTATTAGTCATCATAAACATGTGCGTTGCTGGGGGACACATGAGCTGTGCCCATGCCTCATAAAAAGCTGTTGTTTTATCATGCAGCCTACACACAGATCATCTCCAATAATGTGTCGACTTTTTTATATTCATGTAGTTATTTCGCCAAAGTATCTTCATCAAAAAGGTTATAGCACGGTTGACTGACCACGATGACGTAATAACACCACTGGTAAGAAGGGCCCCGCGCCTAGGTCTTGCATTGGCCCCGCACCTGCTAGGGCCGGCCCTGGTCATACGCAGCTGAAAACCGTTCCAGTACATGTTGAAGACCCTTTCAGAGGATGCAAGCAGTACCAAATCCTCAAAAGCAAACGGTTAATCTTGCAGGTCCAACAGTGACACTCATCGACTCGACTGTGACTGTCTTATAGACCATGAAGATGGAGTGGTGGCAGCATACATCATTTAACCCCGCAAGGCAAACTCCTGAGCAGGAATATAATGACTTGACGGCCAGCAACAGGCGACCGTCAACACCGTACTCCCGCAACACTCCCCAAAGCTTTTGTCGAAGGACCCGGTCTTATACTTTCTCGAGGTGGACAAAACATTCGTAGACATCTTTGGAATACTTCAAAGAATTCTCAAAAATTTGCTGGAGTGTGAAACCTTTTTATTAAATCGGCCATTAAATATTACGTGACTTCAGTAAAAGATGTGCAATGTCATTAAAAGGACAGTACTTTTAACTACATGGTAAAACAGGGCCGCAACCAGCTGACATTTCGGGGGAGCAATTGCCCGATGGTTGCGGGCCTGTGGTAAAAATACACATTTGTTTAATGCTATTAATTGCATGTTTTAAATATAATTCCGATGAATGAACGGTCTTATTATTCTCACCAAAATTGTGTTTTCGTTCAAGGCTAAAAATAAGTGGTTTGAAACACTAGAAGTACGAGAGGGGAGCCTGGGATCGGTTGCCCCCGAGGTCTGCAAAATTTATCAAAACTTGGCATAGAGGGGCAATTTTTGCAATATTTTAGGGAGAAAAAGTGTTGTTCAGGGCAAAAGACAAAATTAGGACATGTACGGCAGTGACAGTTACGAAATTAAATGTGGAAATTTGGATAATATCAAAATGGCGCTTTGAAAACAGTGACGCGCTGACATTTCTAGTGTTGCAAACTCTCGATTCGCGCGGCGTTCAATGCGTGATGCACCACGAATGGGATGTGCGCTAAGAATAGCACCTATCTTGGGGGCGCGAACAAGCAATAGTGGAGTGATCACGTTTTGTGATCTCTATCTTGCTTGCTGCCACATTGTGAAGCTTTACGCGCTTGCCGCTCAGGGTCTCCGGTCGCAACAGTAGCAACAAACCAGTTAGGAAAAAATAAATGACCACTTTTGTTCCTATTTTATTTCTGAGTAAAAATTCCGGAAGTACCTTCAAATTTTAGACAAGAGAGAACTACTTTGCATGTAAGACGTATGTCACAGCCGATGTCAGAAACCGAGGCAGTGACCAATGTTTCAGGGCAAATGGTTTCAGCTCCAACCCCTCAACCTTCCGTACGCTTTTGAAACACTTAGGTTGTGACTTGCAGCCCACTGACTTAAATACTTGCCTTAGAAGCAGGCACAACATTCAAAGCACCTACACCTGGTGAATTTATTTATTTCATTCTTATGCACACTTTTGCACAATGAAAGAAAACGTCAAACCTCCGACCTTCATGTTTCTGTAAATTGTTCCTTGCAAAGACTCCGAACCGACAGCTGGAGTCGAAACTGAACGAATGCTTTCCATTCTTGATGACGTGGACCGCCGAGTCATTTTGATATCACACCAACACGGAAAGCCGTTCTGATCCAGAAAATTCGCAATTTCTTCAACCTTGCAACAAGAAAACAGCTGTGTACCGCAAAAAAACTGTTTTTCAACTCTGTTAATCTCGTCGCCCAATCTTTCGCCGGAATCGCCCTCCAACAATAATGGAGGTAAAATGGCCACTGATTGATTTGCATTCGATCAGATAACATGTGTTACGTTTTTTCTGGACTTTTTTACGTTTTGTCATTTCACAAGCACTTAATTTATTAGCTTGTTGTTGCAATCCATCGCTGCATTGATAGTCATATATGTACCCTCTGTACTTGGCAGGTCTTTAATAAAACTCGTATCGCTTGGCTTGTAGCTCGCCACTCTTCATGTGTACGAAGAATGTGCGATAGTTATCAGAAAAAAATTCAAACTTTGGTTGTAAGTCGAGCACCCTCACTTTTTCTGCATAAAAGCGATCGATGACCAGGTCATCAGGTAGCAAATGTTTAATACTAACTGGCATCAAACTTCGCATCATTCAAACTTGCTGTTAGGTAGTAACTGTTACGTTCCGACAGTAAAAGCTGATATAACAGCTCAACTTTCGGTAAACCATGGAAGCAATAACCTCCAATATTAGTTTTACTTACATGGCGTATCAAACTATATCATTACATTTCATAAGAATTTAAGCTTATAAACTGAAAGGACTTAATTCATTTTTTGTGGTAGAAACTCGACTGGGCTTTGCAAAGTTCATCAAATTTTTAATTCTCCTTTTAAAAATCCAGCTGTACAAAGACGAATGAAACAGAAACAAAGTTCCTCACTTTGTCTTGCACATCCCACTGATAGCTGATGAACACTTTAGCAGTAGGGAGGTAATCTTCCTCAGTCTTAGACACCTGGTGCATGGTAGGTGAAGATCTGGCGCAGAGAGTCCGCAAAGGTTTTACACCTTCTCTCATGTGCTCCACAAAACTCTGCATGAAGAAATCGAAAACTGTACATGCGCAAGAATATACTGGAAACCAGAAGTAGAAAATTTTGCATTCGTTGCAACTTCAAGTTTGTCACAGTTTTGACGAGTGACAGTTACTGAAACACCAAAGTGATAAATCTAAGGATAAATCCAAAGCTCTAAATTACAGTTGGGTTTGTATAAATTAATGACAGCTGCGTTTTAATCACTGCATGAAATTGTGTGGTAGATTCCACTTGATTAGCCAAGCAATTTTTCTGTTTGAAACCCTTAGAAAGTCATGTGACATGAATTGTTTTATTTCATTTTTTGTTCGCATGGATATAACCGCTCGTTCTGCTTCCAAATCTCTGCATCAACATTGGTGCCGCTTCTACGCTGTAAGAAACAAAGTTCGAACACAGCAGAACGCTGAGTCATGCTGTTACTATAACATAACTTTCTCTATGCGCATAAATTCACGTTGAATGGCCATAGCATTTCCTGTTGGCGGGCCGCTTCCTAACGCAATGCATTTGTACTAGAGCTTTAATTATCTCTGCAGTAACGCTTGGCCATTGTCGCTTGGCTTTGTCACACTTTGCAGCATTGATACAAAACAAACATAGCAATGGCAATTTTTAATGAGAGTGACAGTGAGAATGAGGTGTTAAATATTCCGAATATTGTTCTGCCATACAAGTATGAACCTTTACAAAATCAGTTGGATGTTGATGAACTTGCAAACAGCAGTGATGCAGTGAAGATTAAGAGGTTGCAACTGGCTTAGATGTGGACATTCCTGATGATGAGAACTGGTATGCTTCCAAGCAGGGCTGTGGAGCCGTAACTCAAATTTCAGGTTCCGGCTCAGCTCCAGGCATCTAAGCATCTGAAGGTATTAGCCCTGGCGCCGTTTGCAATCTCTAAAGCTTTTGACTGCGACTCCAAAATGATTTGGTCCAGTGAAAACTGAAAAGCACTGCATTATTGGTACACTTGTATTATTAGATCAGGGTAGATGAGGTGTTGCGAAATGATTTATTTGATGGATTGTGGGAAATTTGCAAAAATTTTTGAGAAGCCTGATCCACACAAGGGAGGAAAATTATTTACTCGTACGGCAACCTACACTCGCCACACAATTAGTTAACTGAAATATCCCATAAACCACGGCTGTGGAAAAAAAGCTTCAGATAGGAGGGCCAGAAGCACGTAAATGGATTGTCAAAAAGTTAGATGCATTGTAGAATGCCTACTTTTTTGTATTGATAGTTGAAAAGCCGGGGAAACAAACCCTGATTTGACGCCGATCTTGCTTGATAACCGTTGACCGCAAGATGTCGCCCCTTTGAAACAGCATGTGTTGTTGCCGTGACAGTACATGGAAATTATTTTCATTGGAAGGGTCGCGAGGGCAGCAGCCCTAGGAGGGCTTGGAATACCTCACGGTCAACAGCAATTTAAGATAATTCTGATGGCTCCGCACCAAGACGGGAGTCGCTTTATCTGGTCCTTGGACGCCCTCTGAGTCACTTTTCCGTGGGTTTTGCGAGCAGGACTTGCCTCGCCAGTATTTCATGGGGCATTCTGGACGCATGGTCGAACCAACGTAGCTGGGATCTCTCGATTCGGAGAAGTGGGTCGACATTCAGGGCTCTTCGAATTTCGCAGCTGCGCACTTTGTCACGAAGTGTCACACCATGGCTCGGGGTCACCAACCTTTTTGAAACTGCGAGCTACTTCTTGTGTTTCGATTAATGCGAAGGGCTACTAGTTTGATACACACTTCTGAAATCAAAATTTTGCTCAATTTACCTTCAATTATTTTAGTATTGATATTCGTTAATGTGAAGACATTGATAATGCTAAATTTATTTTTAGAACAGGCCCGCGGGCGACTTGCTTGGTCCTTCCGGACTAGTGCCGGCGGGCACCACGTTGGTGACCCCTGCCGTGGGCTCTTCGCAAAACTCCCATCTCTGGCGCTTGTACTTGAGATAATATTCTCTCGGTCAATACCCAAGATTCATGACCATAGGTGAGGATCAGAACAAAGACCGATTTAAAAACTGACAGTTTTGCAGTACTTGAAAAATTTCGTTGTTTTGTGACCGCAGAACGATAACGCTCACGTAGAGCTTCCTTAGCTTTACCAATCCGTGTATCAATCTTCACACTCCGCCTTCCGTCACGCGTCATAAGCATTTAAATGTCATAATCATGTTAATTCATACGGCAAGAGCCACTGCAGTGGTTTTGAGGCAGTTTCGGCCACATCTCGCCGATAGAGCGCGCTAGAGAGTCAATAAGGTCATCATAAAATGCAAAATGTTATGTACTTTCGGATAAACAAAAAACAACAGCTACATTTGCATGTGAAATTTTGCCTGGGAGTGTGGTCACAGTTACGTCCCTGTGACGTCATTGTGAGTCTGGAAAAATTTCAAATGCAAAGTTGTCTGTTTTTTGTTTATCAGAAAGTACACACAAATCTGCATCTTATGATGACTTCATTGCCTCTCTAGCGCAGTCGGTGGGCGATTTGTGGCCGGAATTGTTTTAAAAACGAAAATTTGAGCTTTTGCACCCCTTAACGGATTAGGACAAATAGCAAACTTTTAGTCGCCCTCGACGCAATTTCCATTATTAGCTTTTGAAATGATACTATAATGCAGCGCTGCACAACCTGCGGCAGTACGGCCGCAGCTGCTTTTGATAAAAATGTATGCGGTCGTGCACATGCAATTTAAACTATAAACTATGGGGCCCTTGCATTAACAAAAACTCTTTGTCTACTGTATGAGAATACTTAGCAGAAAGACGGCTAAGCATACACGTGGAAGCAGGCTAGGTTCAGTGTGTGGAAGCAGAACAGAAGCAATGCAAAAAAATTAAATTATCTTGAACTCACTGGCAGCCGTAATTCATGTAAATAAACGTAATGCGGCCGGCAATAGCGAAAAGGTTATGTACCTCTGCTATAATGTATGCACAACCTTCCAAAACCAACCGTAATAAAGTTACCTTGACATCTCAACATAACCCCTGCTGCGATTATTTCTTTAACAGTTGCGTACTTCTATTTTGCAAGAGCGATTAGGAGACAAAATCTATGGAGAAAATTTTTGACGAACACTAATAATGGATTCACTACATTAATACGCGTTATACACATTGGGATACAGCCGCAAGTGAAAAATTGAATTGCCTTTGCCCTTCTTGATCCTGCGCTAAATAAAACTATATCACAAATACCTGCGACAGAAAAAGTTCGTTAAGTTTGCTTATTTTATTTTCTCTATATTGCTGCACAGGCAAATAACCAACATTCTAAGATCCTGTTTTCATCATTCCTGAGAATATAAAGCAGCATTCCTGATAATATAATCCCAAGCGACGACCATAATTACATTCCTAAGCAAAGGCTTAAATTAAATTTATCCAAAATTTTCGAAAATTTTTTTTTTGCAAAACTGCAATGACTATCTTACATACGCTCAGCACCCAGCCGCCGTGATGACGCATGATGCAGTCGTGTGTGTGTGGCGAGCTGTGTAAACAAATGCAGAAATTGCTCTCAAATTTGCCACATCTCACTTTTGCTGAAAATAATGTTGAAGTACTTTTTCTAGTATTTCTGAAATTTTTGGACAATGTTGATAAAAAAACTAATTAAACGGATTTATCTTCAGAAAGATATAAGTTTATTAGTTCGGCTCCATTATTCACAAGTGCTGAAACAACTTAATAATAAAAAAAACTCTCGAAGGACAAGCTTGCACAATCATACCTGTTCAAAAACGACACCGGCAATATTAGGCAAAGGTTTGAGGTGGTGCTCCAGAATATTCATGCTTTCTGAATACAATCTCGTTTCGAAGTCAATTGCTGAGCAGTCGCCTGGCATCAACGACAACATAATATTATACATTCAGTTTAAAATATAAACAGTTAAAAATTATGAACAAACCTGCGCTGATGAACTGAATCAAAAGGTTCTCTTTTAATTACTTTTTAAACAAATCGCAGTAAAAAAAAGAAGTGGGTCGAAATAATTTACTCAGGTATCTCCTTTCAAAATAGGAAAAAGCAGCTGTTTGACAGTTTTTTTTAATCTATTTTGAACATAAAGGTTTAATGCATGAATAATGTCGACAGCAACAAATGTCGGAGCATGCGAAATGAGTTGGGTCAGAACATTACAACGTGGCTGCAAGGTGAAAGTGAAAGCTTACCTAGTGTGGCTTTGAGTGGCGTTTTCAGCTTGTCCCATGTGTTCGAAAATAGCATTGTGGTGATGGTGTAATTTCGTCCCAGCCAACAACAAAATAGAATTTCGTGGAAAACGAAAGGTGACGTCGACGCCGCCTCGGTCATCACACAAACAGTGTTTGCGCACTTCGCCAGAGCGCTGCCGTTGAGTTCGAGAAATTCTTCTTTAGACTGACCCAGTTTCTCGTGCGACAACACCTGCGTGAAAGGTAACAGCTGACATTTTGAGCCATGCTTCGCGGATCCGGAAGTTCTTTGTCTGCTGTGTCGTCTTCTTCTAGAGGCGCAAGTTACACTTTGTCTGCAAGGTTGTGTTGATAACGAAAAATATTTATAAGCTTGTTAAACGCTTAAAAACCCAGAAAACACAGGAAAAATTCTTGACGGACTTTTGGAAGCTTTCTTGAATGAAAAATAACGTTTTTTCTGTTCGTAATGATATTAACTAGTTTTTGTAAGACCTAACAAAGACGGAGTCTTTTTACTTGTATGCAGCTTATACGCATGCTGGTACCTTGACGAGCTGTATTAGCTGGAATGGACACTGGGCAGCGTTTTAAAAGCGTTTGATCGTCACACGCAAAACAACATGAAACACGAGCAGTCAAAACAGGTGCGCGGATTCGCAGGTCAGCTCTTCCGCATTGAAACGTGGTGACATTCCGACCGATATCTCTCATAAAGCACAAATAAGGAATGGCTTTTTGCTAGAATATCCGCAGTCGAATGGTGGTTATATTGAGAAAGATAAAACTCAAAACGAGCTCAATAAACTTGCCACGCCAAAAACCAAGTGGAGAATAGCTTGGCCAATAATGCGAAACTAAAACAAACTGTTTGCATTTTTTTGAAATGCACTGCTCCGTGATGGGACATGAATGTCTCGTCACCGTGAAGTTGAACGTGAGACTAAATTTTGCACCAAAAATGGGCAATCTGGTGTTCATTATAATTTACTCTAACGTGTATGATCTGCTAAACTGCACTGCGCGTTTTATTAGCAGTTACCCCAGGGACGGATTTAGGGAGCGCGGGGCCCTAGGCCATCTTAGTTTTTGGGGCCCCACGAAAGTGTGACCTATTTGGCCGTTTGTGTGAAAAGCGTGAAAGTATGCCCCTCATGTGTGTAGTGCCCCGTCAAAATCTATCTTTTGTAGTGCCGACTTTGGTTCCACAATTGCCTTAGATCTTCAGCAGAAATTAGAGCATTTCCTACATTCGTCTAAAGAACAAATGCCAATGCGATTTTTTCTTGGAATTTATAGCTCTTTTGTGTAGTTCAGAAGTTCTCTTCGCTAAATTTCCGCGATTTCTAGCATTTTTAGTAAGTTTGTTTTTCGGATATAAACATTTTCATGTGGGACCGTGTTGCCGCCCTCGAAAATATCGTCTAGCTGTCGATCTGATTACCTGTACGTAAAGTTCTTTTTTACAGTAATAGTAACCCCTAATTTTTTAACCAAACAAGCAAAATCCATTCAGTGGACACAGGGCTTATTTATGCCGTTTTGAATTGTCATTTTCCAAGCAATTTAAAATATAGTGTTTTCATCCTCTATACCATAGGCCCATAGGCGTACGAGGCAGGTGGGTGGGGGGGCGGCAGCCCCCAGGCTTGAAAAATTTCAGGGCAAATTCTGTTTTCACGACAAGCGCAAGTTGATCAAAGATCCTGAATGATAAAAAATATACATTCAACAAGTGAATTCAAGGCTCACTCTATTTTTCAGCGCAAGCACAAGTTTCTCAAAAATCCTGAATGTAAAAAGTATATAGTCAATGCAATGAAAAATTTCAGGGAAAACTCTGTTTTTCAGGGCAAGTGCAAGTTGTTCAAAAATGCTGAACGGTGAAAAAATTTTCAATGCAGTGTATTCAGTGTATATTCACTTGGAGGTTGTCCGTGTGAGTTGGGCTAGTTTAGTTTGTAATCTGGACTAAAGACGTCACTGGTTATAATGGCTTTGATCGAGACCAACTATGTCCAACCCAAATGGCTTACTGAGCTAAAAAGTATGTCAATATCTTGATTAGGGCCGCACATTGAATGACTTACTTTGATCTTACCAAATTATTTTAGCTAAAGCTAATGTACTGAAAGCGTTCGAATCCTCATTGCAATGGTAACAGACGTGTTAAAAGTGGCACTAAGACCAACTGCATGAAAAATGTCAAATTCAGGGTTATCAAAACAAGAACAGGTTGTCAGTATATAGGATACATTTACTACAGCGAAAACCTAAACTGGGCCTCATGCGGTCCGCGGGTTGGGCATAGCTGATCTAGACCAAGCCCTCGTTTGTCGGTAGGTCAACAGCTTGATCTAAGAATTCGGTAAGCTCCTTTGAGTGCGCGTGTTTAGTACCTTGCTCAAGCGCACAGCACTTACGATAACACAGGCAGGTGTAGGATCAGACCCTTCGGTCCAGAACCGTCGCTTTTAGCCATTGCGTTGGGCCATCGAAATCGTGTACAGAGTTGCATTAGTAAAGGCAATCACCGTAAAGTTTTTTGTCTGGGAGAACACAACACGCAAGGAACTTCACCCCCTTGAGTTAACAAGCAAGGTAACTACAGAATTTGCCTATAATAGCACCTCTAGGGGATTGCATAGGGAACGTTATTGCCGAATTGACGTTTCAAGCGAATTGAAATGCATGTAAAAGATGCCATCGGGACCGCACAAAATGTAACATCATAGGCGAATTGACGTTACAGACGAAGCCGTTATAAACGAATTCAATTGTACAGAACAGATTTATATGAGGTTTAAGGCCCCATCAGGATTGTACTAAAAAAGTTAGTTTCAGAGCATCAGTGCAAATTGTTTGTTTTCAGAGCAAATTGTTATTTTCAGGGCAATTCCCCCCCCCCGCCAGTAACATGCCTTCCCGTACGCCTGTGATGGGCCGATGATAAAGAGCATGAAGACAATGAAGACAAGCTTTGCACAGAAGCAAAGTATTGTCACAACACCCTCCATGAAGTAAGCCCAATGTAGACACGTCTTTCCCAGTGAAGCTCGCGAGAAACTGTTCTGAGTTTCAACAAGCAATCTCTGTTTGCGGGAAATCTAGTAAAAACAACCAAACGTGGGATCCAAAACTGACCATCTTGCTTTTCATCGGAGTTTTGCAGTATCTGGCGGTCTTGCGTTCTTGCGAGCTTTTTTGTCAGTGGAAAATTGAACATCAAGTACCGTTTTTTTTCTTTTTCATTCTTTCTTTGTAACCGCTTTCATACAGATGGCCTGAATCTCTCTCACGCTCAGATGCACAATATTGTCATGTTGTTACTGTACTGATAAGAGTCTAGAGTAGGCTAGACATTTGGATTTCCGCCCGTTTCAAGGTAAATTGTGAAGTTAAGCCTCTGCGCAGTTTTGCATATTTTTAGTTAGCATTGAGTCGTTATAGGAAAGATCGTTGCACGGGCCCCCAAAAGCGCGGGGCCCTAGGCCATGGCCTATTTGGCGCATGCGTAAATCCGTCCCTGAGTTACCCAGTTGTCAGCGTGTGTGTTTCTCAACCGGTAGGCTATATAGTACACTTTTCGAGTGGGCGATGGAGTTTGGTAAAAAATAAACTGGTTGATTGTGTTCAGCAGCAAGTTTCTCACCACTCATCGCTACTTTAGAATAATGTGTGTTTGTTTATGCGTACAAAAGCTTTATGCGTGCTATAACAAGCTAGTGTGCCACGCAATTTTTTACCAAACGTTCTCTGGGCCACGGAAGGAAAAAGGTTGAGAAACACTGGTCTATGCTACCCTTGAAGCGTATTCTTGTTTTACTGCTTCTCGATGTTTTCCCTGTAAACAGAAAAACCTGTTATCACAAAAGAAATAACCATGTTTCAATTTGAATTTCATTTGAAACTGACGTTTGCATTTTTGAGCCTGTACGATGTGGTACGAAGTCAAAAAACATGTTCTTTTTTATTTTTTGTGTCCTGTTTGCTTCTGCAAACTTGAGACTTGATCTTGTGGAAATCATACGCTTTTTTTGCAACTGAATTTCGAAAGCACCTGCAGTCCTCTTCGAGAAAGATCTGCTTTGATATTGGCGGCAAGTCGGGCGTCTTGCGGGTCATATATGACGTAGGTTGAAGCAGTACGAGGCCTGACCAGTCTGCATCGCAAATGCCAGTTTTCGGAGAAGCTCTCCTCAAGCTTGAGGAGTTGAATAAGATTGGATGCAATTTTTTTTCGAGCAATCTTCGAATCAATCCCTGCAAAAGGATTATAACGATCGGAACAAGCGAAGCATTTCAGCACTGTGCGATATCTTCAGAGCAGTGGTTTTCAACCTGGGCTCGCGACCGCAGAGGGATCGTGAACCATTTTTTAAGGGTTCGCGAGTAGATATTTCATGTACACAGCTGTATTGTATTTGCTTTATTCGAGTTTTAGATGGGGATGGTTCGATTATAGTGGATTGCTATAATGGGTCGCGGTAAAAAAGAGGTTTAAAACCACTGCAGTGGGTTGCAAAAGTCTGCACAAATCGTGTGGCAAGCAGCATAATTAGGTTTATCAAAATGCAAAGACAGAACATGCCGAGAATTGCGCAAAATATAGTACTGCTTCCTGCCTAAGTTTTTCAAGCAAAATATTTTCGACTTTGTACCATTACTGCTTAAAACACGCTTACCTAGTTGATGTTGCAGGTCGTAATCACTGGTGGCAAGAAGGAGGTAGCCGTCCACTCGTTTCTCCGCAAAAGCCTGTCTGCGCGAAAACGTGATATCAAATAATTTAAAGTCTCCTTGCAGAAATGCGTTTGTTCAGGCTGCTGGATAGTGGCAAAGCGTGCTTTGTGCAACGCCTGTAATGCAATCTCGCACGGAACGAAATCTCCCAGCCACTCCTGACCGATTGGACAAAGCTCGGTCAAGCAGAACTGGCAACAGGAAGTAATATTTAAGTTATACGATACGAAGCACCTTCAGTTGCTGCGTTCTTTCGTAGAGCGGTAAAAGTGAGAGAGAACTCTGATCAGCGAATATTACTTGCCAGTGCGATCGTGATGCTGTGAAGGATCAAGTGAAAACGTTGTTTAATTACGTACCTGTAGAACTCGCGAACTCTGATTGAGTAAAGCCAATCGACTACGTCAGCACAGGACCAGTTGATCACCCTCTTTTTCTTCCAAGCATCGTCAGCAGCTGCGTCAGGTTGTGGTGGAGGTGGGACGTACTTGGATTTGATGGACGCAACCTTAGTAGTAACTGAGGTTAGACCCACGTGTTTCACCAAGCGTGGTGTAGGTTTTTCATTGGCTAGGTTTTGTTGAAGAGATAAAGCGGAATATGAGAAAAAACTCAAGAGCGGCAAATCTGAACACTCCCTGTTTTGTTTGAAGATAAGAAACAGTGTCAACAAAGGTAACATATTACAAAGGCGAACCGAAACAATCTGCAGGGAGAGCTTCCTAATTAATAATAAAAACCGACAATAACAGTTATCCCAACCGACCTTTTCCAGTTGTTCGGAAAGAGCTCCCACAGTGTATGATGTCCTCTCTTCGACCGAAAGACGAGAAATCTCTCCTGTCAAGTCCACCACTTCTGCGTTCGCTGATATTAGGCTTTCTACGCACATTGAAAATTTCTTGTTTGATTTGCAGCGTGCAGTGAACACCGGTCAACGCTAACACGTTCAAAAATTCGCATGTAACTTTACACCCAAGTGCATCAAAAGAGATTTGACTCCAGGGTGACCTATTTTCAACAGGGTATAAAATATGTTTGCAAATGTTAGTAGTGGTGTCAATTGCAGAGTAAAAGTTAGCAAGAAAAATAAATAAACAGACTCCACGAACATTTGTAAAAAAACTAACGCTGTTCCCTGATGCTCCAAATTATAAAATTAAACGTAAAGTTTACCCATGCCCTAATCCAGGGTGCTTAACCTGTTTTCTGTGAACCCCTTAGAGTTCCATGAATGTGTTTTAGGGCGTCCGTGAACCAAAATACAATCAAGAAAATCCGCTAGTTTTTATCCGCCCACTTGGGCCATTATTCAGCTTAATCACACCACAACCGCAGTATGACATGTTCATGTTGCAAGACAACTGGCTGTTTTCTGACGGCAATTGGCGGCAGACCGAAGCCTGAAATTTGCCTCTTTCTGGAGTGGTTGAGGCGCTCACGCTAAGAAGGTTTTGGGTGCAGTGAAAGGGGTCTGCAGCGGCAAAAGTTTGAGAACCACTGCCCTAAGCCAAGGTTGCCCAACCGGCGATCTAAGGGCCGCATGCGGCCCACAAAGCCATTGTGTGGGCACGTGAAGCGATATAAGAACAACTAGTATTTCACTGGCTAGCAATATCAATAGCTGCGTTTTTGAGATACTTCAGCACGAGCGAACTTTCGACATGCGATCGATGCTTTGTTTTCACTCCACGTTGAGCATTAGCATTATGATGGAAGAAACTAAAAAGCAGCCCGCCGTGACTGTATTTATTCATTCCACCCTTGATAAATGGATTTGCGGGTCTACCTGCTGGTGTGGCTACTGGGAAAACTCTCCTGATCGTTTCCAGACGGCCACTGACAGCATGCAATCTGGATAAGGACTCGTGGTTATGTTACCATAGTCTGTTTTGCAGTAGCATCGATTGTGTTCAATGTGGAAACCTCAATTTGGGAAAATAATCCCCTCTTCTCTGTGTGGTTGTTGCGCGAGGATATTACTTTAACATCAGTGAAAGTAAGTGATGTAAACATCAGCGTATAAGTGTAGGTTAGATTATAAATCTCGCCTAAGAATGCAGAACACTTGTTTTACAACTGAAAGTGTAACGGTGCCAGTCACAATGCTAATATAACGTTGTTCAGTGTACTAGTTAGTTGACCTCACACTAAAACGCCGGAATACGACTTTAGAAGCGCTTTTATCGCTCTTGTTAGCAGCTGCGGCCCGCGGTGACAGACAGCGACGAAATGCGGACCGCCACACGTGAAAGGTTGGGCAGACCTTCCCTAAGCTCTTCCTCAGAACAGATATCAGTCAAAAAATCATTGTCATAAATTTCAAGTCTCACTCTGAAATTATCTTCACAGTTTGAAAATTCTTCTCATGGCTTTTGAAAACCACAGTGAGGCAAACATTTACCTGCAAACTTTTTGGGCAAATCCATGGGTTCTAACAAAATGCAAAAGATTTTTGGAACATTTGCACTGCCAGAAGTAATTTTCTCTGTGAGAATCTGAAAAGAATGTAAAGAAATTTTTAACTGGTTTGAATTTAAGAAAGAAAGCCGTGTGATAGACAGATAAAACCATTTAAAAAATGTTCAGCACTCCAAAAGTAATGGAGAAACGTGTTAGCTACAAATAAATCCTGCGGTTTGTTTCTTTTTAATGCAAGGAAATCGCATATTTTTGTTACAGCGCTGTTTGTACCTTGGCGTCGAAATTTTGATGATGTTCTTGTTCATTACGTTACTTTAAAAGATGTGGTAGATTCAGAAAAAAGCAAAATATGTTTATGATTTTGGCAGTTTGCACGAAGTTTTGATTAGGTACAGCCATGGGCGTCGGAAGGATATCTTCAGGGGCGGTACGAGGGGCTTTTTCCAAAACTTTTCTAGGAGGGGGCCAAAAGTGGTGAAATTTGTTTTTTTCCCATTCGAAACTACGAAACAACCGTTTTTTGCTAGAATTTTCAAAATCCAGGGGGACCTTGGTCCCCCCTGCCCCCTTCCGACGCCCATGGGCACAGAACTAAAACTTATATGACGTCTGATATTTGGATCAAAATTTTCGCATGCACTGAAAACATTAAAGATGGTGGTTACTTTTGAGTTAATGAAACACTCCTGATGAAATAAACAGTCACTTTCACGGTATGGCCCACAATCTTCTTTAAATAATAAATGATACGTCGCCAGCACAACTAATGACGAACAGGGTCTCAGGTGCATAACTTACCATCGTTACTGAGCATTGAGATGAGTGACAATGTGGCAATGCATGCGAAATGCTGTGCAATTTGTTCAGTTAATAAACTGGCATCAATAGCAAACAAAGAGCAGTTTCCGCAGCTTAACTTCGTCATTCTTATGTTAGGCTAACTATTTCAAACCTATCAAATTTTGTCCAAGGGCCGATAAAGTTTGATTTGTAATAAGTTTGACAATGTCAAGGTTTGTCACATACTTTCCTTACGTTGTCAAATTTGCGACGTACCTTGCTTTCAAACAAAGAGACCGGATAAGACAAGTAGCTCTTCGACAGTAACAACACGGCAGCCTTGCACTTGTCAATAGTTTCCAGGCGAACTGTGAACCACGATGGCTCGTCTATCACACCTTCGTCTTTGTCGAACCTGAGTATCACATAATTTAAGATGTAACTAAAACTGAGCAAGGCGGTCTTGCGTAAAACACACTTTCTCTGTGCCTCTTGCCGTCATCATCATCATAAAATACAGGTGAAATCTGTTAATTGCTGTTAAGCACGTGATTTTTAAATATTCGTGTGCTTAATCATTCTGGCTCCTAAATAGGCAAGGTTGAACCAGTCAGTAGCAAGTACCCTTTTGTAGAAATCTGTTTTAGGTTTTTTAACGAATGGCCAGTTTAAAATAGAATCTTTTTACTTCGATTGAACCTTGGCAGTTGCACAATTGGAAACGGCTAAAATAAGATAGGAAAGGCTTAGTTTTTCGCAAATGGAAAAACGCAGGGTGTAACAGACCAATTCTTTTCAAGTTCCAGTATCTTTAGTTCATTATGACAGTTGCTATTCTCTTGAGCAGTGGTTTATTAAAAAGGGATAGACAAGTCAGAAATAATAAGTACTGTAGTTGCTACATGTTTGTTTGTCTGAATCAACGTGTAAACAATATCACTTTATGAATAGAAACTATAATGTCTGCACTTTCGCGACTGAGCAAGTAACCTTTGTGAGATCAGTGTGCTCTGTTCGAACCTTTAAAATAGATGTTTTGTGTATTCATCGGTGAAAGGCTAGACTATGAAAATCTCAAACGGTTTTTGAATAAAGTCATAACTATGGGTTTGCAACGACTTTACATTCCAAACGTTGCTGGTTATAATCGTGTCTGTTAAAGCGAAATGTATAGGTCGTTTCTTTTGTTTCATGGTACAGTATCAATGAATACTAACCAAACATCGTCTGCCAAGTTGTTTTCTTTGAGTTGTTGGACGAGGTCGACGATGAAGCGTTTTTCCGTAAAAGGAGCATCGGAGGAATGTGAGATATAAATACCTGTCATGAAAAAAACGAACCAACTCACGTTAAATTAACCTTTACCAAACCGTAACGAGATTTGTTTTCGTTTTAGAGGGCTTATGCTTCAAGTTATTCATCTTGTTGCTAAATCGCGAAGGTCACAAAACTCTACTAAAATACGTGCAACTATAAAACAACAACACGTCAAGTTGTGGACACAGAGACGAGACTACATTAAAATATTAGCATAAATCTCGCTAATTTTTAGAATATTTTATGCTAAATGTGTTGAGCGTGCCCATCAAAACAGATCAACAGACGCAGTAAGTTATCGTAACCGATCTTATGTAGGTCTGTCTGTAAGAATGTATCATGGTTGTGTTTAAATACCGGTCAGAAAAAGAAAGTAAATTGGAGAAGAGTGGAATTTAATTGCTGCCTGTACTGATAGGAAAGGGAAATGAATTAAACGTTGGGTTAACTATAATACACATACCAACTTTAGTTGAAATGATGCCATTATGCAAGAGAAGTTGTGTTCGCAACAAGGTAGTTATATCTTCAGGTTGATGAGACTGTGCTTATTTCATCACGAAAGTTTCCTCCCATTTGTCACACTAAGATTACAAAACACTTCTTCTATCATGTCGGACGCTACAGGAAAGCAAATATTTAAAATAGCCCTGTATGACGACAGTGATGACCCGAAGCACTTCACCATAAAGATATTGTTTTGTAGAACTTGGAGCAGGTCACAGACCCGACAGACATTCTCCAAATTTTAACTTCAAAAGCATACATTACTGTTGTTGCAAGAGCTGTTATTTTTTATAATGCTCAGAGCAATGACTTCTACTCTGCAAATACACGGTTCTGAGAACGGTTTTGCACTAATTGCAAAATTAGTGTTTTGAAAACAGTGTTGATGGTATAAAGCCAAATTTCCCAGTTGGTTACCGTGGTTCTAAGTGTTGCGAACATCTGAAATATATGCAGTCTTTGCTGGTGCGTAAAAAACTCTTGTGTAAACTGCTCGGTGCTTATCAGAAGAAATTATCGCGCATGCATGTTAATTGTTACAACACTGGCTGTAAAAATTATTTGAAAAGATGCTCAGGTGTTCACAAAAGAAACCAACCATTAAATATGATTTTGAGTTTTATTAAAAGTAAAAAGTATGTCTACAGCACGTATGTATCGTGAATTGCGGGTTAAATTCTGAATAATTTAATTTCACTTGACATTTGACAAGCTGATTAACTTATATTAAATACCACAGCGAGGTCTTGAACCACAACTATGTATGATTGTAACTTAATTTGGCCAGTTTTACCAAATTATTGGTTTCTGTTTTCCAAAAGCAAAAAAACATTTATATTTGTAAGGATGCGTTCACATGTTACGTAAACACAAAAGGGGAAGGGGCGCTTCAAAACTTACTATTGTTTATGGGGGTTCTGAGATCATTACGCAATCAATTTTTCCTATTATTTTGGCAGGGCTGGTTTTGTTTGTGACTAAGTCGCAACACAGCAGTGGTTTAACACAGCTCTGTAAAGTTGAGGCTTTGCGTTAAAGGTGTGGTCAGATTTAAAGTCCTCAAGTGAGAGGCGAAATAACCATTCAGTGTAACACGCAGCTGTTCTACGGTTTTACGGTTTTATTGTCTTTACATTAGTTTCTTCCAAGACCTTGTCCTGTAGAAACTTGCAAACGCAGCAGGAGACAACTGCGGTGGTGCGGTCGAATATTCCGATAGCATACACAATACTCTGCCGCTTGAAAGAAAACCTCGATGCTGTACTTAAACCGCTTGTGCCGTGCTTTTCTTGGGGGGTAAACAAATGCGTACGTAATTACGAGGGGGGTTGCTTTGTGCTGACGGTTGCTTACAGATGGGGGAGGGGGTGAAAAAAGGTGAAAAACTGCTTACGTAATACGTGAACGCTCCCTAACATTTCGGCTGAAAGTGTTGAGTGAATTAAAAACTTGTTTGTCTGAACGCACTTGTTTCGACAGACTAGCGCTTTTCAAGCTGTGACCCGCAATGCTACTTCTGGTTTACCGCGAAACACATCAAAATGTACACAATGCTGAAAGTAAATACAGTACCTTTATCAAAGCGTGTTGAGTAATACTGAGGAACGTTTAAAGCTTTAACGTTATGTCGCATTTTCTCTACCATCCAGAAACGAACTGTTTTTATGGTTTGAACATACAGCAATTTTTGTTCAGTAGATTTCGCAACAATCGACTGGTTGTTGACCTGTTATTGACGATATTTGCGATTAAATATTAAGTTGATTTAAATTTTCTACTTTTGTTTGGTTCTTTTGGGGGCCAAAAGATTGTCCTTAAAAGTGAGCCGCGAGTTGAAAAAGGTTGATAAGCATTGATTTGTTCAGACAACTTTCCACAAAAACTAAGTGGGAGCCATGCTGCGCACTTCGTATCACTGCCAACAGAATTTCGTTTTTACTCCAAAACTTTCAACCAATAATATGAAAGACGCAAGAGTAAGGCTAAATCGCTGTAAAATGTAAACCAGGTTTTTTAAGGAAAATGTTAGGTACCCGATATGGATCTATAGGGACCCGATTTCTCTGATTCTAGGGACCCGATTTTCTCTGATTTTAGGGACCCGATGGTAATTTTCTGTGATTCTAAGGACCCGAATCGGGTTCCTAAAACGCCTTAAAGAAACCTGTGTAAACTCTCCCGCACGCAAACCAAGCTTTTTGTGATGGACGTTTACAGCAATAGCTTTTTTTTAGAATCGGCAACTTAAAAAATTAGCAAGTGTGTAATTTGCAATGCTAAGAGTAAAACATTTAACAGTTGCGTCTTACGAAAATCGAAGGTGTGATGCTTTAACTTTAACAAATCATTCACGATAACGCAAGTAGGTCTACAATGACCAATCGTAGTCGGACAAGTTAACAGCAGTTACTTGTGATATCAGTTCCATTGCGTAAAAGCTGAACAGTAGACAATCAAGTTTGTGTCACTGAATAAACAAGACAGGTAAGAGCTTGAAAATTGCTTTTGTGTAAGGTAATTATCATAAACGTAAGATAAGACACAAAAATGCAGTAATTCTTTCTGTGCCCTCACATTTTGTAATAAAACAAACCGGCAAAGGAAGCTGTTTTACTAAAGCTGGAGAATCATTCAGAAAAAATTAGAGGCTTTAGAATAGCATAATGCTCTGCTTTGTTTGGTTAAAACTGCATAAAATTTGCAAGTTATCTTCTTTCACGTATTTATGCACTAACCATTGGTGCTGTACTAGCAAAGTGCGTAGCAGTCTATCAGAATTCGTTAGTCTTAGTCCATTTAAACCAGGAATGGTAGTACAATATGCCGAAGGAAACCAGGCGTTTTAGCAAAATTTTCCAAAATTTCAGCAAAATATGCAAAGTATTATATTCCAAAGAAGTGAACAAACACCATCCCATTGCACCGTCTCACTGCAACACTATTGATCAGTGTACTAAATTGAGGATAAAAAAAACACGATTGGTCTTCAGCGGCACTGCACTGAAAAAGTCAGGAATATATGGTCGTTTCATTTCCCTGCTTAACCTGAGTACCCGAATACCACAATGCGTAGACTGTGGAGACCTTCATGGACTCTACAGTGGTACAAGGGAAGCCATCAGCTAAACTCCAAAGAAAGTGTCCCCTTTGCTATCAGCTAACGGAGCACTCGTGATTGACACCTCTCCCCAAATGGATTGCTGGGTAGATCACTATATTTTCCAACCAGCCCATGTTTCTCGTTAGGCATTATCCAATTTGCAGCAGCTACCTTTCCTTCCAGAACTGGACAGCCCTTTCAACATGGAAGATGTTCAAGTCCCTGGTCTCAAGAACAAGTCCCTGGGAAAGATGGCATTCCTTCCGAGATTCTGAAAAGTGGTGGCAAACCTCTGCTAACGGCGCTCTTCCGCATATTCACGAACTGCTGGAATAGAGGATGTCTTCCGGATGATTTCAGAAACTCTCACATCATTACTCTCTACAAGAACAAGGGCGATCGTTGGGATCGCAACAACTATCGTGGCATCTCGCTTCTATGTCTTTCCGGGAAAGATTTTGCTCGTATCCTCTTGCCCAGAGTCCGTCAGATTGCTGACAGAATTCTCACTGAGAGGTAGTGTGATTTTGGCCCCTCTAGAAGTACAACTGACATGGCGTTTTCACGAAGACAGCTCCAGCAGAAAAGCATTGAGCAATCTCCCCATCTGTATGTGGTTTTCACTGACTTGACCAAAGCCTTTGATACCTTTAGCCTTGTATAACATAGCTTACTCAAACTGTTGCGCTCACCTGAAAAGTTACTTTTTGTCCTTTTAGCGTTCCACGAGAACATGAAGGCAAGAGTCCAGTTTGACGGCTCCATGTCTAAAACTTTTCCACTTTGCAGAGGGGTCAAACAGGGCTGCGTCCTGGCGCCGACGCTGTTTGACATATTTTTTCAGCTCTTCTTACACCCGCTTTCCCAGAGGAAGACGGAGTCATGCTCCACACTCGTAGCACCGATGGGCTATATAACCCTTCCCGGCTGCGTGCCAAAACCAAGACCAAGCGTTGTACTGAATCATTAATTGGTGTACGCTGATGACGTTGCCCTAGTTGCACACTCCGAGATGCACTTGTAAAACCTGTGCGAACGCTTCGCTGAGGCCTGCATTGACTTCAGTATGACCATCAAATTGAAGAAAGCTGTCGTGACGCCACTCGGAACACCCAATCCACCACGCATTCTCATCAACGGCTCACTATTTAAAGTTGTCGACAAGTTCTCTTATCTGGAATCTGTTGCCAACTCTTCGAACAATCTGGACGACGAAATCAACCAGCGAATTGGAAAGGCTTCGACCAACTTCGGGCGACTTAGTTCTTGGGTTTAGAACAATCGTTATCTCACTATCAAACTAAAGATCAGGGTCTACGCCGCGTGCGTCCTGAGTGTTCTGTTCTACGGCAGCGAGACGTGGCGCACATACCGCCGCCAAGAAAACCGTCTCATGCATTTCATTTCAGGGGCCTTCACTCCATTCTTGGTGTCTCGTGGAGGGACCATGCCCTTAACTCTACCATCCTACATGTCACCGGCTCATGACCTCATCACCACCGTGAGGCAGCGACGTCTGCGTTGGCTGGGCCACGTCCGTCGTATGGGAGATGGTCGCCTGCCCAGTGCCCAAGGATATCCTCTACGGCGAGTTCTATAACGCGCCTCGTAGAACTTGTAGACCCAAACTGCGATATAAAGACGTCATTAGACGTGACATGGTGAGCTTCCCCTGTTTCCTCCACAGTCCTGGGAAACACTTGCTGCCGATTGCAACAGTTGGTGTGACTCTGTGAATTACGGTTATTCATTGTCAGCTACAAGCTACACAGAAACAATAGAGAAGCGTCGAGCTCATCCATCGTCAACGACGGGATGAGCCATAGTAGTAGCATTTCTCTGCTTGATGCAGATTTATTTTCAATGTCAACCAATTAACTACATCTACAAACTTCAAACGGACTAAAATCAGCTAAATTAGAAATACACATCGTAGTTTAACTGTATTTCAATCAGTGAATCTAACTTCGCAGATTGAGTTAGGTACCCATGTTAGAGTCAACTTCAGGTTGAGTGTCGAAAGCATATTTAGATGCCAAGCAGCATTTTTATTTTTAGTAATTCTTTGCGCATACAGCAGTCAACATACTTCAGGCAATCAATACTGAATTAGTGAAACTGGGTGAGGAGTTGTCCGGCAGTGGAAAGTGGCAGAGCACCTTAGCGGCAACCAAGCTCCCTCCAAACCATTTTATGTACGATGATCATAACATTTTTAGGACATTGCTACTAGAGGTTCTTGTCCATTTGTTGCAATAGCTCAGCAAGAGGGTTCGTAACCAGCGCGAGCGAAGGTGACAGATACTATGAATTCATAAACAGTACAAAAAAGGGAAAACCTTTCAGGTCAGTTACTGTCCACAAGAAGCTCCCACAAATCTCAAAGATTTAAAGAAGTGACAATTTTGTAGAAAGTTTCCTACCATATAACCAATTTCGCTTGTTGCAAATCTATACTTATTTGAGCATCTAATATTTATGCGAAGTGATATTGAGTAAAAATATTAAAATGCATAGTAAGACAATTTCGCTTTCCTGCAATTGTGATCGGTTGCACCCGCATTTCCACAATCCTCACTACAAGACTGAAACAAATCCATGAAACTTGTCGGTGAGTTTAGATTTCATTGAAATGCTGACACTCGGCGATCGAGTAACTCTCCAGCATTTCAACTTCATGTATATGCTGTACACATGCGCTTAACGCATGCAGTTCATTCATGAGTTAGTTTGTCAAAAAAATTTCAAAGACACTGAAACAGGTTCTTTCAAAAACCTTTGACTTACAAAAGTTAACTTCAAACAACAGATGAGTGGAGTTTGGATATTTCTACAATTTTTGTTTTAAATAGGCAGTTGAAAGACTTCAAACTCTGGCACAATTACCTAAAATTTGGAATGCATCGTCTTTTGGATTAGCTTTTGAATCTTGATTTGCCAAATAGCTTTACCTTGCTTGTGCAGCGCGTGATGATATACAAATTTGTCATCAGAGCGTGAAGATCTGTGCATTAAGTTTGAGCCTCTCCAACTTTGAGTACGAAGAAAAAGTTCAAATATGAAAGGGCGGGCATCAGGTAAAATAGCCTCCACAAAGGCGACGAGTTGGAATCCATCAGCATATTTTTTTATAGGAAATCGAATACGCGTAATAATACGCATCCCAGTCCTAAAATCCTATTGAAATAGAAGCATTAAGTGCCTGTTTTTATCTGATTATATCGCACCAAACGAAAATACATTTTATCTTAATTTGAAGGACCTGTTGCGCCACTCCTGTGGTTAACAATTATTAAAATTTAGATATGTGCAAGTTTGAGTCATCGCAAAAGTATGAAAGCAGAGCCAAGCAGGTAGATGCCCCAGAAGCTTGCCGCGAGGCTAGAGCTTGTTTTGTTGAAGGACCTCGTGATAATTTAGGTAAAAATAATGTAACATTAAAATATCGCGTGTCAGCGCAGCGTTTGTATTCATTCATCATCATAAACGGATCGTAGAAAACATAAATCTCTTGACAGTTGTCGGAAAAGAGTTCAAAACAAGCAACAAAACAAAAAAATATATGAATTATTCCATAGAGATCCTTTACTTAGAAAATGCACTTAAAAGATGCTGATGATATGAACACTTGCTCTATCCTTCTTTCGAAAAAAGTGACCGGTACTATATACAGTTTACACTTAACCTGGAAAAGCAAATGTAAATTGTCAAACCTTTCCGAACTTTTTTGGATTTCCTTGGTTTTCCACTTTCTTCGTCATTTTTTTTCTCTTTCTTTCCACCACCATCGGACTTTTTCTTTCCCATTTTGGTCACAATAGTCAATCATAAAAAGTGGCCTAGGATTATGAAAAACATTAATAGGTGAAGCGTTTTGAGCAGCTTTGAATTTCTGTTGACCTGTGAGTACTGCATTGAACAATGTTTTTTTTCAACCTACGTTCTGTTTTTTTTCGGTCATAGACCGAAATTTTTTTGAAATAACCGAAAAAAATTAAGTCATTTCGGTCAGAATGTCTGAAAATATAGGCTAGTGAACACTGTTACGCCAAGTTTTAATACAACTGTGAGACAAATGACCGAAATGTCTCAGTGGCCAAAATGTCTCAGCGAAAAAAAAACAGCCTACGTTCTCACTTTAACGTATTGTTTTATAAAATCTGTTAGCATCAATTTTTGCAGCTTTTGAAAATAACACAAAAGTTAACCGAAAACTGCCCCTTACGCGAAGTACATGACACAGTATGCGTGGTTTTCAAGCTTAACAAATAAATTAAGAAAAAAATGTAGTCCTCGATGCATCTTAATATGTAATTCTTTTAGTTTGTTTCTGTTTAAAATACTCACGGCAAATGTTTCGGAAAGTTGGCACCACTACAAGCGACAAAGTAAGCATTTCCGTACTGAATAAAAGGGATTTGGCCCTTCTGTTAAACCCTGAGTGAATATATAATTCACCACATCTGAGGTGGTAAGAAGGGTTGGCGCAAAATTGACAACAGTTAGACAGTCTGAGAAAGTAAATTATTTTTTCCTCGGTAAAAAACAAGTTTAAGTAGCAACGGGATCAAAACACGATGATTTTGATCTATCGGTTGATGCCAATCACATGTATCAACGATGATCTCTGCTGTGCAGCTGTTTAGATATGCCTTCGCAGGGTAACAAATTCAGCAAACAATGAAATCGTGCGCCGGTGATTTTTGCAACAGCAATAGTTTATCGAAGACCACCGAAAGTTTGGAAGAGAGTGATTCTTGGAAATATTGTAAAGTCCTATAAAAACAATAACACAACAACCAAACATCTCTTACAACAATCATTGAGTGTTACTTTTGCCGCCTCTTTCTTTGCACACACACTGCCTGTGTGGTTTGAGGTATAAACGTATAACAAGCTTTGCCTTCATCCAATAAATTTTTGCTAATGACGAATGCAATTATTTTTCGAAATGTCCAATATGATTTCATTCAGATCATAGGTTTTCGCGTTATCGCTTCCAATACTAAAAGTATGTATATAATTTATTCTACACTGTCTTTAATTAAGACCGAAATTCGAATTGTTTTGCAGCGCATCCAACAAGTGTCAATAAATTGTGTTCATTAGAGCTAAATTTGCGCAATCCCAGTTTTAGAAATACTTTTTCAGAGGACATAACAACACTAAAGTTTGAATCGGTAGAGAGTGATCTACCATTTCCTGAATGCACTTTTGTGCATTGTATGCAGAAAATCATGTTTGGTATTTAAAACAAGAGGATACTGAGTCTAGTGTTTGTTGTCAGAGGTCTGAAGGTGAAAACTATTGAATCGATGATTTACATCTGCATTCAAACGATGACTCGATACCGATACAGTAATTGCAGTCTTTACACGTTTGGAATAAATGCAAAGTAAAAAAATTCCAAAAAAACGTTTTCACAAAAGCTGCCTTTGTTTTTACATACACGCAAAAACTGCCCCGATGCTAATCGGAAGTTAAGTGGTAGGGCTGGAGCCAAACCGTTCAGAGCAAGCAGAGTTAGGTACTGTAGAATATTACAAAAACTTCAGCAAACTTTCTTTTAAGCTGCATTTCTCTTAGATTACAGTATAAGGTGGTGGAATTTCGTGATGTTCGCGCATGTTTATGGGTATTTCAGTAGAATGAAGCCTGTAAGTGTTGGCTATATGAAACTCAGAAACAGCAGTTAAATTTATTGAAGTAAAGGAAGACAAACCATTTTTGACCCAAAATATTCTGCATCTAAATTTTTCATTTATCGCAAATTCCTGTTTTAGTTTTGACTGATGTGCTTTTAATATATCGGAGCATCTCAAGCAGACTTTCTGTTTTTTCTCTCACAGGTAGTTTATATCAGGGCTTCTCAAACTATGGGTCGCGACCCCATTTGGGGTCGCGAAACAAATTGGCTTGACAAATCAGTTATCAACGTTTTCGCAAACTTTACAAGGAAATTGAAAGTAGAACTGCAGTAAGTCTATTTCTACTGCATTTTTATGGGCAATACTATGTTTCATGCTCTCAGTGCTTCAGCCTACCTATAGGTCTACCTGAGCTATCAAATAATAACAATCAACTAGCACAATTCATGCGTCGTTAAGCCATGATTGTTCTAACGTACTAACAAATACTGACCTTGTTTCATTCATTCCAACACGAGGGCGCACTTGCGTCTAGAACTCCAGCTCTAGTCTAGGGGCTAGTCCATGGGGTCGGGAATCTGCAGCTCCAGAGCCGCCTGCGGCTCATTAGCTCCTATAAATAGGCTCTCTCTGGATTTGACAAAACTTGGAATGTAAATTTGCATGCAATTATTATTAGAATCAAGTTGCTTAAGTTTAGCCTATGCCCATATGAAGCCCATGAAAACTGAAACGGTGTCAACGTTTTGCGGCTCCTCACCGACCGTATATGCTGCAAGATGAAGCGGAATGGTTCTTTTGCAAAAATAGGTTGCCGACCCCTGGGTTCGGCTGACTGCTTTGAGAATACCCTAAGTAGTTTTAGACTAAAGGCAAAAAGCTTCATACACAGTTTCATAAGTACTTAGGAATTTGATTCAGAAAAAGTTGGATCCACAAACCATACACAATTAAAGTTCAGGAGGCCACACACTTTCCATGCCCAGCATGAGTTTGCGGAATTATTAAACGACAAAAGTTTGCAACCGGAATTTTCAAAACAGAGCTTGTGATTTATGGATAAGCACAAGAAATGAATATCCAGTCATTTATGTTCTAGCAACGTATTTGTGTGAAGAGACATTCTCAAAATTGACAATGATCAAGCCCAAAAACCCATTCTTTTTCAAAAATATTGAGGATGTCCCTCGTCCTGCGTTGTCCTGTTTCAGGCTACGAATGGATGATCTGTATAAAAATCAAGTGCATCCATGCCATTAGTTGTTCTTGATAACTTCTGAAAACTGAATTGTTTTTGTGTTAATTTTTTTCGCCTTCTGTTTCCATTACGTTATTGGTTTTATTACTGTATAGTTACATTCGTAGATTGCGTGCATTTGTATGATTTCGCAATAGACAAAATTGCCTCTTGAGATTTGTAATGGGGTGTTTACACGTATCATTAACACCTAGGCCAGTGGTTCTCAAAGTGGGCGGATTCGCCCCCTTGGGGGCGATTTTGATGAGCAAGGGGTCAAAAAAAACAAAGGAGGCGATAGGGGGGCAAAACAATACAAAGGGGGCGAAAATGCTCAACCACTAATCGATCACTGAGCTAACTTCAGTTGCCTGCTATTTTGATTTGTTAGTTTCTTGCAGATTTCAATTTATCGTTGGAGGTTGTTGATAAAGCAATTTTACGGTTATATTTTTACTCTGGATCGTCTATGTACCCGGCTACAGTGTGGATTATTTTCACAATAATTCTGAACGTAATATTAGCATCGGAATACAATTGCTTAGTTCAGCTATTCAATGGCTCGGCTCAGCAATTTAATGTTTTCTTTAGATAAATTATTTAAATTCACTACCTTGCGTTTGGTTTTATCAAGCTTGGGGAGCGAAAACGACGTATCGAGAGTGAAAAGGGGGCGATGGAATAAAAAAGATTGAGAAATACTGATCTAGGCTATACATAAGGGGGTCAGGGGCCGCATAGAAAAACATTTTTGAAAATGGGGTTGCAGAATAAAAAAGTTTGAGAAGCTCTGGTTTAGATCATAGCAGTGCCATAGGCCTACTACTAGTAAAATAGTGTAGCTCTTGGTTTGTAAACCTTTTTTATTTCATACTCGACAAAAGCAAATGCTGTGTAAGATGTGTATTTTTGGTTTTTGACATTATTACCCCTAAAATGACATTAAACATTGATGTGTATTAACTGAAACAAAGTTTTCTGTACAATTTCCAGTACAATTTCTAATGAACATAAGATTGCTTGTTTGTATTGTGTGACGTTCACGCCATTTATTTTCAATGTGCCGTAACCAATGCGATTACAAGCGAAGGTCTCTTGCAACTGAGACGCTTTGTAGATGAGCAATGCGTTGATCCATCCTCCTTATCCTTTCACTATTATGCATCAAGCTTTATTTTCTTTTTCGTTAGATCGATCTGCAAGTAAAAGTTTAAACCGATCTTCTCGCGTAGCGGTAGCTTCTCGCTTTTGCGAAAGCAAAGATGCCAAAGTTACCCATGTATCAACAACGCAAGAGTGTTGTTTACAGCAGATAGTTCGCTTGTAACATGTATTCACCAACGTAAAAACGTGTCTTATCGTTGACTTTACAAATCACCGTGACCTTCCGCGCTTTTACAGCGCTTGCAATCGCAAGCGACAGCAAGTAAATAAAATGAACCAGCACTGAGGACCAGACCTGCACGCCAGGAAACCGCAGGTTGTACTTTGGTAATAACAATAAAAGATTTACTGTAAGTGTACCAGCACTTGAGTTTTGTAGACATTGGGTTGTGTAAAACAGCGTCTCAACTTTGTGCTCAAATACGCCAGCACTGTAATGCCTGTCATGGTGACACTGAAAAACGATCACTTTCCTTCGATCGAAACTTTTCATTTGAACTGTGGTCTACTCTTCATTTCTGCGGATTAACTAGCAAATTTTCCCTCAGGTGATTTTAACTGGTTTCAGCGTTTTAAATAAAACTGCCTTACTAGCTGACAAGACCTGCGTTAGCATTACTCGCTCGACTCGGCAGACACAGTTCTGGTAAGTTGCAAAAACGAATTTAACAAGCAGCAAATGTAAAATTCTACAAAAGGCTGTGCATACTTCATAGACTTCAGTTTAACGTTGTTGCTGAATATTGCATCTCTGCAGCTAACAACTAGTCACTTGATTTGGTAATACCAGTTGAGCAACTGTCGATGAACAAAACATTGCACCTGCGACCTCGACTGACCAGTACAACATAATTTGCCAAAATCACCATTGTGCTCTACAAGTCTCGTGTCTTGTAAAGCGGCGAGCATGATTGTTTGTTCGCCACATGAACTCTGTCTCTACATCCTAGCTTCCACCTCTTGCGCTGAAGATCAGCACAGAGGAAGTGCTTGTAGTGTTTACGAAAAATGTTATTATGACGCACAATGTAATAGACTGATATCAAAGAAGTAGTGTGTTAAAATAGTGAAGTCAAGCGGAAAGGATTGTTTTTCTTGAGATTCCTCACAATGACAGTGGTATAAAATAACATGTATCACCACACGCCGAAGCTTTTGTTTTTCGAAAGGAATCAAATTGCACGCCGCAAGTGTTTTATACTAAAACACAAGCGCCAACACTCTTCTGGCCCTTAGTTTGACGGAATTTGCCAATGAGCTAGTGCACCTTTCTGGTTTCATCTACAAGACAAGGTCGCTGATCGCATGTCTTATAGTTCAGTTGTAACATTGTACTCACATTGTACCACTCTTCGGAACGTGTATATGATCCGAGAATGTACGTAGCCAGACATCATGATTGGACAAACTTGGAGGTATATCCGTCCCTCGTGTTTGTTAAGCCAATACTTGTATGTTGTAATGTGACCGGGTGCTATAAAATACATTGACTGCCAACACGTGCCAACGATTAGTCGGTAATTTCCGAACGATACGTGGCACCAGTGCATGGTTGTGAACTGTCTACAATAAGCAAAATCTTTCAAAGCATGCATAGTTTGCAGTAATGTTTATTTCTTATGAGAACTTGCCGCTTAATTCGTTCTGCATTAGAAATTATACGAGCAAACCGATCTGCTTCTGACTGAGGCGACTCGCTGACTGTCACGCCTCAGTGCGTCTAGTGCTGTGTTTAACATCTCTTCAAAAATGTACAGAACTAGTGCTAGTACGAACCGCAAGTTGCAAAGTCCGAGCAAACAGATCTTTTCGCTACAACAAAAACTTAGCTGAAAGACACCCACCGGTTGTGTTCCACGGCAGCATTGTGAATAATACGCAAAGCCTGCCCTTGTTGAACATTCAATTTTTTTGAATACTGTTAGCAATTTAATTCTTAGTAGAGTTAAGTCTCGAAGACAAGGATTAGTCCGCAATGTCGCGAACTTGATGCAGTTTCAGGACAGCTGCTTCTACAAAGCTTCTCAATAGGCACAAAACATACATCTAGCAGAAAGCTTCGTAGGTACCCAAAATTTATAGAATATCATAACGTGTGACAGAGAAGAGTTTGAGCCGCTTTTTTAAACGAGCAGTGTTTGCATGAGCCTAGCCATTTGCAAGAGGCTTTCGCAAATTCAATATTGATTGTGAATTACAGCACAGAATCGCATGTTTTCGTGGATAAAATATTCTCCGAACCGCTAAGAAACCATGGAAACGCAACACGAAGCGCTCGAACTGCTCAACAGCAATGGACATGCGGATAAAGAGAAAAAACTGTCGCAGGTAACAAGCGCTGCACTTTGTCAAAACTTCGCCTGCTGGTGTGCTAAGCATGATTTCTGTGCATTCCTGGTAAAGAGCTGCTGGTTTGTGTGCACAAATGCGTTCTAGCATACCTGATCGACTGCAAAGCTATCGTTAGCAAAACTAAAGTGGATAAGCAAAGAATTGTATCTTCGTTAGTTGTGCAGTACCTTTAAAACAAGTTCTTTTTTTACAAGTGGTTATACACCAAACACTCAAAAAACTTTTTTACTGCACTTGAAAGATCTAGGTCGGCTGCAGGCTTTCGAAATATCAGCCGGCTAAACTCTGCTTTCTTCACTTTGCGATGATTCAAACTTGCACATATCTGCATTCAAGTAACTAGTCTCCGAAAAGGCGTCTGACTTGAGTCCATCAGCAAATTTAAAAAAATAGGAAATCGATTGCAGATAACAATTAAATTTGTTGGTAGATTCAATTCAGTCAACTTTTTGGAGACTGACCACTTGAATACTTTTCTGCTACGCACGAAACTGTACATATAGCCCTGCCAAAAAATTATAGCTCTTGTCAGGAAAGCAACTAATACTGCCTTTGCTTTTTGAAACTAACGATGTACGCTACGGGACTGATAGATGCAAAAGATAAACGAAGCGTTTTCTGCTACTTAAGAAAGTTTTACAGAAATATACTGTCTACTATACTGAAATGTTTATACTAGACCTCAAAGTCGTTACCAGAAAAAGAAATTTTGCGACGCAAAAATTTTTCCTACTTGCCCTGTCAGTGGCCATTCAAATACTCATGACGTAGTAAAGGCACAACTTGAGCAGCTGTCGCCGACTTTTTGAAATCAGGACGCATTGTTTGTCAGCCACATATTATATTAGCAGCAACAAAAGCTGTGGAGCTCAAGTTGCTTCTCATCATCCTTTTTCTTGAATGGCGACGTGTTACCAAATAGTTTAGGGATAAAGACAATTTTATTGCCTTTACGGCTACTATATAATCTCATTTTGCAGATATCTGCAGCGGGTAACTATCTTTTACAGATTCTGTGCTTTTGGTTTAGAAAATAATGAAATAAATAACATTCACTGATTTCTGCATTCGAAGGATATGACCCATTGGAAAAAAAAACAATAAATAAGTCAGGTGTGAGTGGCGAATGATATGTAAAAAATACTCGTGCGCATGTAATGAGTTTAATCTTTTGCATTTCGTGTTTTTTTCGAATGTCCAACCCGCAGTTGAAAGCAGACACTGCGCTTCCCGTGAATTTTGAAAACAAGATTTTCTTGAGTAAAAAGCAGTTTATATCGAAAGACACGAAGCTATTGAACACTCAGGAAGGAATTCAGTGGAAGCTTGCTATTTTTACTGGTTTTAGTTTATCGCGTTTTTTCCCTAAATATTCTTGCTGTACAAGTTGCAAGAATATTTGCCGTTGTTGTTTTGTCAGGTATGTGATGTCAACTTCGACTGTGAATCACACATATCCCTCCCTGTTTTGCTTTCTGGTTACACCCATGCTGTCAAGTACAAAATATCCAGAAGTAAATGCTTAATTTGTCAACGAATAACTGGTTAAAGTTATCCATATGAAACCTACAAAAAGGTAGCACACAAGTGACCTTACAATTCTGCTGCTATATTTGAAGACGTCTTTCGCACTTTTGTGTACTAAACCTTGTGAATTGGACCTTGAGTCTGGGACAAACAAATAAAGTAAATGCACAGAAATGCAAACAGGCAAATGACAGAAATAGCAACTTATATGAAATCTTTTTAAAGACCTTCCACGTTCAAACGCATCATTTTTGCAGCGGCGGCTTTTCGGAATCGGCGTTGTCTTTTCTTGTAAAATTTGCTGTAGACCAGGGTTGCGAGGTAGCATTTTCAGATGGTGCAAGATAGCACTCAAAGTCCTTCGAGATTACGTCTTTGTAAAACATTGTGTCGTACACATATCCAGACGATTTCTTCATTGTTATCCAGCCAGACTTGAATGGGTGCGAGTACAATTTAAGATTTCTTGGAAGTTTGGGCCATAAAAAGTTTGGGAATCACTGCACAGACGGCAGACACAATGGCAGAGAAATTTTGCTGTGGTCATGGCTCCTCTTTGCTCAATTACTCTGCCTTTGCTTCCCGCACTGCATCAGCTTTTTTTGCGATCATACGAGCTTCTAAAGGTTTGCTTTCAACTACATTTGCGCTCTCACTTCTTCGCCCAAACAAATCAGCTGACAACTTTATGCACTAAGCATCTGCAAACAATTTTAGTACGTGTTAGGAAGAGACCGTTTGTTTGGCAGCAAGACCACTGTAACTGACAGGCAATGCTTCTAGGCTATTTCAACAAGGATAAGATTTTATCAAAGTTTATGGCACTTGTAAGTAGAGATCGACCGATATGGCTTTTTTGAGGCCGATACCGATATAGCGGCCGATACCGATATTTGAAAAATTTTTAAATCTTGTTTTCTGCTTCATTATCAAAAATATGATGTATTTTATGCCTTACCTTTTTTTCAAAACCTTAAAAATCAGTATTTATAAGCTAGAATTTTTGAAATTGCAGCAATTTCAATACTTGATTAGCCTAACTTGTTAGCATAGTATACACTGTTTACAATGAATAAACACAATGCCATGAATAAAAAAAGAATGTTAAAATAACAAACCAATAAGAATAGAACATTGAATGTAAGAGAACTGCCTACGGTGTTTAAACCCGGAAAAGCAAAAACAGTGCTTGAAAGTTGAAAGATGCTGAACAATGAAAAGGAAGTACAAAATAGAGAATCAACTTAAGGAGGTTAAAATAGTACAACACTGTTTTCAATTAACCATTGCCAAAACTGAAAATATTTTTAAAACAGCAGTAACTTTTTTGGTCTTTGATAGTATGTTTGCTAACTGTTACTGTACTACATAAATCTTGGTAAAATTTTGTTTTTGTATATATTTCACAAATCAACCTTTCAGACTCTTCTGCAACTCAGCGGGTTTTCAATTTGAAAAGTCAATCTAAGTCGTAAAGAACCAAATTCGGAACTTTGATGTAATGTAACATTAACTAACTGCATGTCCTTAAAGAAAAACTAGTTCCATTAGCTACTGCAACTGAAGTACTGGCATTGGTATGAAATTGAATACCTCAACTGATTTGTCAATTCTCAGTAGTTCCATATCAACAGTTTAAGATTGTCACGCAGAAAGCAATGTTTATCTGCATTTTCACCAAGTAGCCTACAGTGAGTTAGCCGGTCATCTACAACCTAGCCTAAACAAAAGCAGCACTAGGCTATAACCGATTACAGAAGTCAATTCCATAAGAACAAGTCGCCATAACAATAGCTAAGGTGCACATGTGCGCATTACGCATCCGATGATTGTGCAATAATGCCGCGATAGTTCTGATCCAGTTACAAACAATGTGCTTTTAACTTGGCGTAAGTTGCGTTGTTGTAAATACTGCTTTCGTTGGTCGTGTTTAACAAACGGACAACAGCAATTGTGATGCAACAATGGACACTGACCACCGCGCTGCTATCCGACCGAACGACAAATCATCGCTTCAATGTATTTGTGAAATGTTGGAGCAGCGCTACCGTAGCTCGTGTGCCACATACACAAACGCTGGTTTCACGTTTGCAACAGCTTGGATTTGAGATCACAATTATCAATATGCCTCGTGGAAAATGTCGATGAAGTTAACCCACGAACACGATGTTTTAGCTTGCGTACAGTATAAACCCGCACGCTTATAGCCTAATACATGAAGTTAAGAAAAGTAGAATCCTTTTAAGATGTTACTTGCAACTGCTTCATAGCGACAGTTGTCGTCACTAATGAGTAACGATTGCATTTGTAATCATATTCATAACGCCATAAATGTTGCTTAAAATAACGCAATTCATTTTTCATGCAAGCTTTATTAAATTAATCTGCGCTAAACTAGGCATCGATTGGACTTCTGCACCTTAAGCACCAGTCAAAGTTTTCGTGCTGCCAAAACTTCCGGAAGTACAACGGGAGTTTATTCGTACACAACACCTGCACGTGGTGGCTTCAAGCATTGCGAAACTTCCCGATGATGCTTTTGTTTCGGTTGTGACGGCCGACGCATGCTTCACGGTTAATCTTGTCTGTTTTTTGTGAAACCGCACATGCTAGCGTTGTTGTAAGATAACTGTCTTGACTTGCTTCGTTGTGCTTTCTTGCGCAAGTTGTCTGGATTCGTGAGGAATATAACAGCGTTTTGTCAACTCCTATTGAGGCCGATACTATCGGCCGTTTTGGCCGACACCGATATATCGGTAAAACCCAAATATCGGCCGATATATCGGCCAGGCCGATGTATCGGTCCATCTCTACTTGTAAGGCTGAAACCGAATTCTCTTCCCAGTCAATTTTGTCAAGTTTCTTCCCCACATATACACCACTTTCCCCCTGGGAAAGGTTCTTTTTTCTGGATATTGAACGTACAAAACGAATGGTAAAAAATTTATTTATGTTGGTTTCCTCCCACGTGGAAACAATGAAAAAACGCAAAAAAAACTATTTTTCTGTACCTTCCAACATTGCAAAGCAAGAAGACAAACTGCACAAAAACATCCAACAGTGAGAGTTGCCGCAGGTAAAATGTGCACTTAATTTTTCCACGATTAAACGTCCAATTTTCGTAGCTGTTTTTGATCCAACCAATTAAAACAAGAAACACCATTTTCTACTGGCAAGGTTTTCCTTTACGCCATAATGTTGTACAGTATTAGTTAGAAACAAGACAATTGTTTAGCATAGATACGCAAATCGTTTGACATGCATCTTTTACAACCGTCTGGTGTCCACAAAGCAGATGTTCTGCAAGGTTGAATGACCAACAGACATCATCCAGAAAAATGTAGGAACAGCTATTGACAAATTTCTATTGTTAAAAGTATCGCCACGCAATCGCATTCAGAAAAAACATTCCCCTCTAAAATGATAGGCGTGGTCCGCACTGTTCCTCGATCAAAACCTTTAGTTCTGCAATTACAGGGAGAAAATGGTTGCGGGAAAGATACTGTGACAAACAGACAACTTGTTTTTACCATGGAAATCAGCTGTCTGTGTGTTGTATAGAACAATGGAAAACTTCGAAAAAGCTACCAGTGGTAAACATCAGGCGGAATTGGTTGCTAACTTAATTACGATTTTGATTTGCCACTCTATTCCATCGAGATATGGCTACATTTTACTGTAAATCATTTTTTCCCAGCTATCAACTTTCAAATTTTCCTGTTTTTCGACAGTAGTGCTTTTGCCAAAAACTTCTACTTGGCACGTTGCATTTCGCAATTCAGCTACGATTTTGAAGCTTTTGACTTCGCTTAGCAAAATATTGAATGCTTTAGCATGAATTTGATGATGATGATGATGCAGTTCCACTTACCAAACAAACCTAACTCTGAATAAATTTCCAGATGCACACCTGCAGCTATTAATCATTTACAGAGAAGTTGTGTCAACAAATTTTCTGCTTAAGCAAGCGATTTATTGTGGCTCTAACAAAACGCTGTTATAAAATCAGCGTTCGACTTTATCGGCATGCTCGAATCCTATACCCAACTTCATGTGAACTGAAGTTTGGAATCAGAAATAAATACGTTTTTAGTATGACATCGATTAGTTCGTCGCTGCGATGACTGTTTGAAAATATCCCTTGTAATAAACAATTAAGCGCCCGTCATATTACTGACGGTACCAATGCATTCATGCGATACTGCAACCGCCATTACATCGATAACAAGCCTCAAAAGTCTCACAAGACTATAATCACTGTACAAATTTTTCATGACTACTGGCAATGCAGCATCAAGAGACTGCGCAAATTTAAACGTGTGTGTGCGTTTTTGGAAGAAACTCTACCGGAGAGGATAATTGCTCTGAGCAAATCCACAATCCGAGTCGGGCAAGGACTCCAGTCAACGACTTCCCCAGTTGTCTGTGGACTGCACTTCGCATCCCCCGTCATGCGTATTTAGCAGTGGCGTACGGTGGTCGTTTTGGTAGGGTGTTCACCAGGCTAGCAACCAGCCCAAAACTGTGAAGGTTCACCAGCCGTGGTGGTTGTCGCCTATACCACAAGCCATTCGAACACTTGAACAGATTGGCAGTTGACCATAATCATCAAACCACGCGAGGCACGCACGCTAGAACGTCAACAGCATGGGACACAAACAAGAATTGATTAATTTCGTTTCTCGTGACAAAATCTTTTCAACTGAACTTACTGATAAGAAAGAAATAGCATTTTTGACATCGAGTCATCAAATTGATCTTCTGACTTACGTGTAACACTGCCTATGGAAAGAAATCCTTTCTCATCAAAGAATCAGACACTATACGGAGTATATATTTCGCCTAGGATCATGTACGCATCATCAGCTCTGCGAAGTGCATGAAGTATAAATAGAATAAAAAGAAAACCCACAAACAGGAAAGTTACCAATTAAGACACAAAAATTCACCTCTCCTCTCGTAGATTTTTTAAGTGAAATAGCCTACCCGACATCTTGTTCAAAGAGTGTAGTTCTAGAGCATGTAGCTTTCCTGCACCCCAAAGACGACTGCAAAATATCTAATTAGCGAGCAGAAATACGAACTCAAATTTGGTAGGTACGCAGGTGCATTAGCCTGTCTATCTGCCTCTCACTCTGATGAAAAGTTCTGGAAACGCTGTTCATTTAGGAAGGCTTGGTGAAAGGGTTTTAAAATCTTCTCCAATCAGAGAGACAAATCAATTGTGATTACATTTAAATTATGCATATGTGTTTCACTGAAGTCCACAACCTTTTCGATTTATATCTGGCTCTCAGCCGAATCACCTGATCACAATAAAAAATTAATCTGCGCACTATATTGGTTTAAGAACGTAGAAGCAGGCAAGATTGTATTAATACTCCAATACTAATAATAAATCAAACAATGGTAGTTAGAGTTCCAGTGAAGGGCCTTGCAGTGATAGGCCTTGCGATTCCAGTGAAGAGCCACTACGTCCAATGAAAGTGTCAGTTACGGGAGTTATGTTATTTTGGAGGTGCGCACAATAATCTTAGATATAGTGATACACGCTGCCCCTTAGAACAGGGATGGGGAACCTACTTACTGTCACCGGCCGCATGAAATGTGGAATATCGTTGGTGGGCCGCAAAACTGAACTAATTTTATCATAAAATTCTACCATTATCTTCCAAAGGAAAATAAGGAGCGAAAACCATGTCATGGCACGATGGAGGTGACGTTGTGTTCTAACCTGGGAAACGAAGATTGTAAAACGGGCCACATTAAATATCCTCGCGGGCCGCAGGCTCCCCACACCTGCCTTAGAACAATGTGGGCATCTATTAACTTAAAGAGGGTAACATAATTGCAGTAGTTGTTTGTACCTTGACCAATTGCAGCACTGTAGTTGCTGGTGCATTGTCTCGGTGCGTATTCTTCTTCAGTATTGCCACTGCGTAGCAATCAAATCCTTGCGTGCGCTTCGTGGCGCCTCGTAATTTCTGCATTTTCTTGTGATTCCTCTGTCAACCCCGGTCCCGCTATCTGGAGAATGTGTGCAAGCCAAATACGTAATAAAATGATTGTATAAAACTAGTAAAACGCCAACGATTAAATCTTGCTTTAAATTTGGTGAAAACAAACGGCTGTCAGCCTCAAGCTAAACATCTCGCAAAATTGTTTGAAATCTTGATCAAAATATTTGCAGACTTTTGTGCGCCGCTAAGCACCTCCGTCCGACTCTGACCTGAGGGTTTTTCAGCACTGCTGTTACGAACAGGATTTTGGTCAGCTTTGGTCCTATATGTGAAAAAGCAAAACTTAACTCTTTAATAGAGTTCTGACTGCAGTGTAACAATATTTCAAAGAAGTCAGGAAATTGCCGATATTTAGCTATACTTTGTTTGTTTAGTGCTCAAAAACTCCTTCTTGCAATTCTTCATCTATTACGTTACCCACAAAAATTTTGCGAATATACATAGGACTATTTTTGTGAGATCTTTTTATTGATTCTTGTTCTTTCAAGCGGCGCTACTAGAGTAAAATGGGCCTTCTGTTTCTTTCTAACTGACAGAAAATTGAGACAAACCAAGACCTAAAACTTTCCTCAAACAAACTAAATACTAATTATAATAAATTGTAGCTGGATTATCTGCGAACAAACTATGTGATTTTAGAGTCCTTTACAGGTCGTTAGTTTTTATATCAGTTGAAAGTTAACATGTATTCTATTTCGGCAGAGCAATGTAGCAGCCACCGGCCTAACAGTCATCACAGCTGGCCTTTTCATAACAGGAGAAATGACAGGAAGCGGAGTACTTGCTCTTCCCAAAGCAGTCAAAGACGCAGGATGGGTATGTTTCTTGTGATATAGCCATGACAATGTTTGACACTTTGGTTACTATCATACAATGAATTTTTCTCCACAAAACCCATTCTTTCTTATAACAACTGGAAAGAGTGTAGACATGAGGAAAAACGTGCAACGATCTCATTCGTCAATACAACTTGTGTTGAAGTACTGTCAATAAAAATTATTTTCCACCAATTATTTTGCGACCAAGTGCTACTTTATGTCGAACAGCCTTGCGGTGCGCAAAGGCTGCTTTGTTTACGAAAAGGTAAACAAAGTGCTGCTTTGTTCAACAGTGCTGCTTTGTTTACCTTTTCAATTGTTGCACAAACATTAGAAAGTCTGGAAGTTTATCTTTAGCCGGATGAAAACAAGATAGACCCAGTTCATTCAAAAATACAAGCCTTTTGTGTAACTCTGCAAACGGTCACAATTGCATATGCGCACGTCCAAAACAAAAAGCAAGCGAATATCATTTAACATTTGTTTAGCTTGAATACAGGTCGGAGTGTTTCTGATATTCATGTGCGCTGGAATTTCGTCTTTTACCGGGACGGTACTGGGACGATGCTGGACGCTTTTGCGCGAAAACAAACCTGAACTTCGGAAGCACTGCTCCGACCCTTATCCTACGATCGGATACAATGCGTTGGGAACTCCTGGCAAGTATGCTTAAAGCCAAAACTTTATTACAGTGTTTTCTAAAAACCCAATTAAAATTTTACTGTGAATCCAAAACAGAGTAGCATATAATTTATATACCTCTATAAAATATTTCACTACTTCCCTGATTGAATGCAATAATTTTCAAAAAAATTATTGCCCTTCTTAAAAGGATATGAACAATTTCGACTTTTTTCGAGGTATTTGGCCCCCTAACTTAGACTTTTTTGCTCAATGATACACCTAAAATACATTTTCTCTCACGTGCACTGAAGCAATTAATTCTTCAAATTATTTTGTTGCGTGAAACGAACTCTTGCAAAATGTTTAGCGCTCAGCATGCAATTCAGTTATTTTAGCTGCGCATCAGCAATATGAATGATCTTCAGAATCAACTCCACCTGTCAGTGGAAGATTCAATAATTCAGCCACTTCTGTAGACTTCATTGCGGTGGATATGAGCAGACCAATAGTAAAAAACTTAAATACCAGCAAAGTAACCGGAAAATATGCACTGACAAATTTTGTATTGTAAGAATTTCAAAAATATAAGAAACGAATAAGTAATTGATTGTTTTTTGCCCAAGTTTTTTTTGGGTACGAGACTAATTAATGAACAAAAATACCTGAACTAAAGTCTTCAAAAGTCATTTTCTAACCCTTCATTTTTTTAAAAAACAATAGACTTTTCGGTAATATTTTTTGCGACAAGCTGTTGCTAATCCACTCAATCTTTTTCAGGTTTTAAAAACAGTTGAGCACATCGCGTTTGCCTTACCAACCTATACTGTGTATAGCTATATGCAAAAATGTTGTGTTTTGTCAGGGTGGTCGTAAACATCTCAGTTTACTTTACTCTTTTCGGAGTATGTGTGGTGCTTCTGCTCATAGCATCTGGAAACATACAAAATCTACTCGGGCAAGTAAGTAGTACATTTATACGCCCTTTTTCATAACTTTTTCGTAAGCATAAACTAGCTCTTACGGAAGAGTTGCACCAGTAGACAGACAGAAAGTAACAATAAGGGTCACAATTCCTGCAGCGCTCTTTGATGTGCTATATTCTTATATGCCCTTTTTATGAAACCCACTGCTAAACAAACAGACAGCCACTGTCAAGTTATGCTTAAAGTTCTCATTTATAGGTGAAAGACGATCGTTCAGCAAGCTACACTTACCATGAAAATCATAGAAAAATTATTTTCATAAATATACTTGTTTCACTGTTACAGTCTATCGTTTTTATACAGCATGTCACACTGCGTTTATTCGTTTCGAGCATTACAATTACTTCATACGAGACAAAATTACAATTACCTTCGTTACTGTTCTCTTTTCTATGAGTATGATATTTTTTCACAGTTTTATATTAAATGACTTTGTGCACAGCTGGCATGAGTTTTCAAATTTTCTCAACAGCTTGGAGTGGATATGTCGCTCTGCTATTGGGTGATGATTATTGGAGGGATTTTGATGCCGTTTTGTTGGTTAAAAAGCCCTAAGGACTTTTGGTGAGAAGTCAGTCTAATATTGAAAAACTTTTCCTGACTTTAAAAATGTGCTCTGGTGCCGTTTTTAGACTTCCTTACTGAAAATTTCCTGCGCGCCTTTTCATCTACACCCTGCAGATCGGTGAACGGAGTCGCTAAGTGCTGAAGTGTCTTGTAGGACATTATAGGTTGCATTATGCCTTTATCTTACAGGTCTTTTAGTCACAGATCATTCACATTATCTTGCAAACACATGGCAGAGGCCATGTGTTTGCTCGCTGAGCACATCTACACATATCAGGTACAACCAGGATTCAGATTTAGAATTCCACCGTAGTTTATCTCGTATACATGATAACGACAACTTTTGAGAATAGTGGAATTGTGTTCTATCTATTAAACTGCCTCTGCAATTCTATCAGCATTATGTCGATTTTTTAATTTTGTGGGATGGGTCTGCTTGAACTCCAAATGACGTTTTTTTTCAAAAGATCAACGTAAGTCATTCAATGTGGGGCCTCATTAATATGTCATTCAATGTGCGGTCCTGGGTAAGATAGTGACGTAATTTTTGGCTCAGTAAGCAATTTCTGTTGGACATAGCTAAGTTAAACGTATTCACGGATTTGTTGTCATACGCCGAAGCACAACTGAAGAAAATGGACCAAATGTCAATATAAGATTGGGAGATACCTTACCTCTGATTTGGTGTTATCACTGGAGAAGTACGTTACCACTGCCTACTTTACAACATTATTCCAACGAGTACAATGTGTACTTTTCTGAAATTTTGCGGTTAGCAAACTAATTGTTTTCGGTTGTGAAGCATTTACGTGCATTTAGAAATAGAATGGATCGTGCACTTCATTTTCCTGCCATGGAAACGTGGTAGTGTATAAATAGCGTAAAGACAAAACATCACTGGAAATGGAGAATGTGCTAGATGCAGTACAATCCCGCAAAGCTAGTGTAATCAATTTTAAAATAAAAATAATTAGGATTACAAAAAGTACGCATGTGTACATTTTGCAAAGACTGTAAATTCCGTGCAGGTCTGAGTTTAAAGGTAAAAAGTAAAAAATAGCGATAAATCGTAAAACATTTAAAAAAATTGATGAAGTAAACAGCAATACTAACGTTCATGTGTAATTTAATACTGAACCCAAATAACATCACCTTTCGTATCTTAGTTTAATCACAATGTTGCTTAAATTTTTTGCACCAGATTTATTTGTTCTAGGTGGGTAAGCGATAGAGAACGGTGGGTCCTACAGAAAAATGAAGCTTGGTTGAAAAATTGCTTTTATCATTTTGCAAGAGTGCTAAGTGATGTACCATTGACTCATAACAAATAACAAGTTTTTGTTTCTTTCAGGCCGATTGCTCTGGGTGCTACTCTAACCACAGCCGTTGCGTGTGTCTTAATATTTATCCAAGCCATGATGGATATCGAAGTTGCTCAAAATGCAACGATAGAGCATAACAAAATGGTAGAGAACGGCGGTAAGTGTTCTGTGTATTTACCATTTCCTACCGATTGCGCTGTGCGCAAACAGTGGCAAAGTGAACAAACATTGTAGAAGATTTCGTCTAAGTTTTGGCCACAGTAGTTGAAGAGCACCAGGTGCTGTTTGACCAGTTGTATCCCCTTACAGATCATCTGCAAAATTTATTGAGGCAATCAAGGAAGTAAACGCGAAACTTTAAAAAATCGAGATGTGAAGGTACTAATAGCACTCCACACTGCTTGGATTTTTAAATTTTTATTTTGATCATAAAATTGGTATGTCTGTGGGTAATTTATTACTGTGTGCCGGGGCCATTGTGAAACGCTTGCAAAATCGAAAACACATGCATGTTGTTGGTGAATCAACGTAGTTACACTACTTGTTCATTTGAACATTTGGGATAGTTATGCGTTTCCATTTTCTGCCTTGAAGAAGTCGCTCCTGCATGAATACATCGTAGGTTTTCAACGATTTATCTTTATCATGGTACAGATCTTACCTGCAGCAAGTTCCAAATGAGTTTTTAGCCAAAGTCCGTTTAGTTTTAAAAGTAGTTGTTCTTTGTGTCTAAGGTAGGTTATCGATAACAGATCCTGTGAACTTGTCTTCCTTAAAGTTCCTCGTTGCTTTTTTAACTTTGATTATATTAAAAAACTACAAAAAGAAAGTTTTTAATCCAAGGATTGGAATCATCTTTATTGCTTAGGTTTCTCAGTTTCAACAATCACTCAGGCATAAGCAGTTGCCATACTGCTTGCACAGCTAAAAGGTTTCAACATATTTGTATTATTTTTTAGAAATTTTGTAAGAACGAAAAGGCAGTAACCCTTGCTCGTGCTTTAACAGACAAGATCACATAATTTAGGGAATTTCAACTTTCTTTTGGGTTTTTGCGCTCTTTAATAGATTTTGGAATTTAGACTAGAAAGCATTTGAGGTTGTTGCGGAAACCTTTTGTCTTAATTTAATGGACTGCATAAATGAAATGAATTTACTTTCTTCAAGTTAGCAACACTCTATCATCAACAGTTCCACTACATTCTCATGAATGTTACCAAACTTAACCAATGGCGTAGTGCCACAATAGTCTTCAATCAGTTCCTTTACTTGTACAAGACAAGAAATAAAATTTTTGTGAAATTCAACATTGTTGACTTTTACATATCAGACACCCCAAAATTATTGAAAAGTGCTGTCGCATTTTCAAAGCAATTCACCGATATTGTACAGCTTATTGAAGAAACTATCCAGCTTGCGAGAAAACTTTACTTGCTTGACGAAAGAAGTCAGTGGATCAAAACAAGCTAGCAAAATGCATTTGGTGTTACCACAAGGAATTTCGACAGTGATGAGGTATGCAGAGTTGTTGACCTACCAATCTGGAATGACCTCGTCGAGCTATTCGGAAGAGATAAATCTGCATAGCACCGTGCTGATGGAGTGGCTGTAATTCAAATTTCAGGCGGACTAGAAAGGAAGAGAATGAAAAAAACATTGTTGAGTTTTCAAAAACGAAGGATTGAAATCATTACAGAGGTGAACATTGTGAAAACCGACTTGCCTAAAACAACCTTTGACCTAAACGGAAGAAATTTCTATCCATTCAGGAAACCAAGCAAAACGCCACTCTGCATCATCGCCAAATAAAACCGGATACCAACCAACAGCGATCAAAAATTTGCTGTAGTAGTTAAACTGCTGCCGCCTTGAAGATATAGATTGAATTTGGAAATCCAGCCTCAACTTTTCTTTGCACCTATGGTGAGTGCATTCAGGTTAACGTTGACGAACGTCCTAACTCATCTGAAAGAATGCTCTACCAGTAGCGTCAATTCTGTGTTTGCTCTTAGTGACATTGGACTCTTTCTCGATTTGATTCTCATATGATATCCATGTTCGGTCAGCCAATACCGCAGCACTGTTAATTGTGATGAACCAGTGAATTTCCAGGCTCACATGTAGCAATGAAAAGTTTGACAAAATCAAGCAGATATCCCACAAAACTTCCAGGAAAGTGATTACAATTACAAGCAAGGATTCAATCCAAACTATAAAAAAACTGAGAAAAAAGGAAAAACCACCGAGAAATCATTTAGTTTTGCCCTCCATGAAAGCAGGGTTGTAACAATGTTAGATGGCGCCAGGGGCAAGAATCGAGTTTGGCGCCCCCATGTTCGAAACTGAAGTCTTTCGGAAGCACATGTACTGTGTTGAAGAAAGTACTTGTGACATCATTGGGATTTTTCGGCGCCCCACGCAGGCATTCCGCTCCCCCCACAGTGATTTGGCGCCCCCAACAGTTACTCAGCGCCCGGGGAGTTGCGCCCCCTTGCCCCCCTCGTTACGCCCTGCATGAAAGAGAGCATTGGGAGAATATTTTCAAAGATTATAGAAAAAATACGTTTCTCCTAACAAAAGGTATCGTACATTTTCAACAAAAATGCATTGAAATCAAGCTACAGTTACATTGGCAGCAGGCAACTGTGACAAAACAGCGCAACGCTAAAACTCTGAACAGCAGTGAAGAAGTTGAACCAAAACAATGTAGTTTCCTGGATGGAGAATCTCCGGCACTTGTGAGAAATGCCGGACCAGAAACGAAGATTTCTTGGGGCCTCGCTACGATGTCCTTCAAGCACAGATACAATGAGCATATGCGCAACTTCTGAAATTAAAGTTGCAAGGTCGAAACTTTCAAAATTGATTTGAACGCTAATAAAGTAAAATATTGGCTGCTGCTATGAGTGGTCTACTTGCAATAAAGCGCTACCGCATAATTGCGCTTCACAAAGATGATACCTTGGCTCTGCACAAAAAGACAGTACGTTCTAGCCGACCCTGGCAAAAGTATTGATGAAAGAAACAAAATCATAGCATTATGCCGCCGCACGCCTAAATTGAGCTAACCAGAGGTCAACGGCCCGAAAAATTCACGCCGTGAAGGCGAACCTTCCTTAGAGACCAGTGAGAGAGGCCAGCTGGACAGTTTGCCACAATGAACAGAGCACCCCAGTTTAAATGAACAGCGAGGCAGACAGCCATCTATTTCTGCATTATGATGTATTTTATCAATTTTTATCGTGTTAGATTAAGATTGACTAATGTTTGTGTTTTGTTGTTGGTGTCTAACGACCACTAGTACGCGCAAAACCTAATCAGTATTACTAAATTGATGTTCTGGTTCTAACAAATATGTAGGTTATTTCATGTATGCTTTTCAATATCTTATTAACTTTCTCTTTGCATAGAGGCAGAACCATTTGAACGCGGTTTCGAAACATTTTTCCTTGCTTTTGGAATGATTTTGTTTTGTTTTGGTGGCATGGCTGCCTTCCCAACTATTCAAGCAGACATGGCGGACCCCTCAAGATTTCCCAAAACTGTCGTAATTGCTATGATTGGTAAGATATTTTAAAATCTATATGCTGTCTATCGAATAAATGATCTTTTATCTCAGCATGTTTTGACTATAGCGTGATTTTGCAATTATTCTAAAAAACAATTTTGGTTTGGTTTTTGTATGCAAAACTTCGTTTTTCGCTGCTTAAAGATAGCTTTGAAATTCTTTCTTTGGTGTATGATACTTCTGTATCTCTTTGAGCTCTAGGTATTGTACCTTAAGTATATTTCTTGTTGTCATTTATAACATATCGACTACGTATACAATCTGCAGAGTATTCGCATATGGTTTGTACCATAGAAAGTTTAATACGTGAATGCTTGAATTGGTATTGAGACATAAGTTGGACTATTTATAGTTTGGGGATGCAAGCAACACCATGAATGTTAAACGAGTAACATTCTGAAGATGGTGTAGTATGAGCTTATTTATAATGTATGGCGCCAAAGGTTTATGAAGAGCATTGACATACGATGTTGGTGGCGTATAACTTGCTATGCTCACTTGTTCATTTCGTTCACTTGGACAAGTGATATTGCAACAACCAGTAAATTTATGAGATTGACACGACGAGTGATGTCTTCACTTAATCTACTTTCAGCAATTCTCTGCATGTACGTACCGGTTGGTGCTGTTGGCTTCGCCGTCTATGGTGACTTGATTCAAGACAACATTTTCGATTCCATTTCGCAAGGAATTCTTCAAGTGATTGCTATCATTCTCATCACGATGCATCTGGTGTTTGCATATGTTATTATCCAGAATCCTTTGAGCCAAGTATTTGAACTGCCGCTCAAACTACCAGATGGTAATATCTCCGTAATTGAAACTATATATATGCAGACATAAATTTGCCAAGAACATTAGCTGTGAATCTTGTCAAGGTTTACGAGAGCTGCGAAAGTAAAGAGAGCTAAAACACTATATCATTTGCGACTGAAATCCATTGTTTTAACTCTTGCGCATCCTCGAGGTTAATTGCATTTAGAAGTATCTGTATTGCTTTTGCTTTCATGGAGTCAGTGACCGAGTTTGTCAGAAAATTTTGGAATGCAAACTTTGTGTGATATGCATGTTGGTATGGATATCACACAAAATATTATTGTTTGCGTTTCGATGACGTCACCATGTCCGCTCAATCGTAGTATGACCTATTGGCAAATTATGGAAATGATATATTTTGGGGAACATGGCCCAAGTGCCCCCCTGGCTACGCCCATATTGCAATGCCACTTGCGTAGTGTACTATGCTAGTACTTGGTAATGATTACTAAGTCTTTTCTTCTGTACTAAGTACACAAAACTTTGGTATTAGCACTTGAAGAATTCTTTGTCAAAGTAGATAAAACAAACACCACACTTCAGTTATTCTTTCAAAAACAAATAATACATTAAAAGTAGGATTATGAACATGTATCTCTGAACATTGCTGCGCCCTGCAATGACCCAAAAGTACGCCTAAATCATACCGTTGTTTGTCATGTACATCGGGATAGTATTTAAATTTTGCCAAACACCCTCACCTTGCATCATAGGATTTAACAAATTCCTTGGCATGGCCCCGACATGGGGAAGTGCCGCCCCGAAGCGAGTCGAAAAGTGCCGCCCCCCACCACTACTACCACCTTCCACATCTGATGGTCACCAGCATGATTCACATGAAACCTGAGAACGAATGTGTGAAAGCGGTTGAATCAGATCATTCTTTCAACAGTATTGAACTTTTTCTCAGTATTGAATCTTTTTTTTCATCCACTTAACTTTCTCTAAATTACTGCCTGCTGCCAACCGTTTTTTTGCAGTGTAGGCTAATCAAGGTAAACTTTCTTAACCTCTTGTAATTAGCGTTTATCTGTGAAAGGAATCCATACCGCACTGCTAGCCTGTCACATCATTCTGCATTAAGTCAAGTTCTAGCTAACTTTCAGCATAAAATGACTCAAAACTAACTGAAAGTTATCCTGCCTTCTCAAAGCATACCTAAGATGTCTTCTAACTGCAGCGGTTGATGTAGTTCCATTGAAGACAGTGGAAATATGACGCAACAATAAGCCCCCAAATTTACAAATGGCCATTGAGCGATTGCAATTCCTGTATTATTATTAATGGTTCATTTTAGACACAACGGTCCATATCACGCTAACATAAATTAATTAATTAAGGTAGTAAAGCAAGCCACGGGTTAAAGCAAATCAAGCTTTTCAGGGCGGAATTATTTCAAAAAATGCATCATCAGACTGGAGTTAATTTTGAAAATTTCACTGATGGTGAAATTCCGGGACATTTTGCTAACCGGGACGAGACACCGGGACATTCCCGGCCCAACCGGGACGTATGGTAGGTCCAACCTTAACCAAAATCTAAAACATAAATCTAAATCTAACTTCAGGTTCATTCGTGAAAGACCATTTGCTATTCCTTCTTTTCACCAAAAGTGCCGCTCCGGGGCATTGCCCGCCACGCCTTGTCGGGGCCCTGTTCCCTGACAATATCTTGGTAGCGAAGTTTGTACAACTACATTATTTTTATCACAAAATATTGGTGGGGATAAAAATATTGTGTCGCCCATTGTCCAAAAGTTGGAAGGACATGTTCCCCCTTGAACTCGGTCCCTGCATGGAGTACTAGCTTTTTAGTGCATTTGATGAAGCATATATTCGTTTATTGTTCAGCGCAGAGATGGCCCATCACTTTTCAACCAGGGGTCCGCAACCTACGGCCTTTAAGCCATATAGGACATAGATATCGTTCCAGCCCGACCTAACCCACTCCTAGGTGTTTATTTTTGCATCCGGCCAAATTGTACTTGCTATCGGCGCCAGAGAAAGACCAATGCCTCATTTGATATTTTATTATTCCTTCCAGGCCCGTAACCCGTAACCAGGGGGGCGAAGCCCCCCCAGAAAATGTTTCGCCCCCTGGAAAAATGTTTTGGATATAGTTTGAAAATATCGAACATAGTTCAAAAAATTGGGCCCCTCTCAAAAAACTCTTGGTCTCTCCTGGTGTCCCAAGCTGGTTACGGGCCTGATTCCTTCTGCGTTTTATCTATTGCATTTACCGTTCTGTGTTAATAGAAGCCCGAGATTCTGTTTCTTTCCCAACCTTATAAATGCTACTTTACACCACAATGACTCCATTTATGCATATTAGAACTCCGAAAAATGTCTTAGAATTTTGCGCGCGGGGTCGCTGGTAAGCTTGTGCTGCGTAGTCATTGGAGGTGCTGGTGTTCTGCCACCTTCCACTGTGGGACGCCTGGATTATAAGCACTTTGCCATGTAACGACTGAGTGCGTGGGTAAGTCTTTCAATGTGGTGGTTATTGGTGGCTAGGGCTTATTTCCATCGTGAAGTCCAAGTACCTTGGGGTGGTGTTCACGAGTTACGGTCGTCAATCTCCCTGTTCTATCTTCCGTAAGATAGAACAGGGAGATTGATGCACGGATTGGCAAAGCTGCACACAGTTCTGCGTGAGTTTATCCCTCTGTGGTCACAAAACGGAAGCTTTGAAACACTGCAAAGCTGTCAGTGTTCAAACCAGTCTTTGTTCTGATCCCCATGCACCTATGGTCATGAATCTCTGGTAATGACTGAAAGTGTGCCATCCCAAGTAAAAGTGGCAGAGGTGGGATTTTTGCGAACAGTTCACGGTGTGACACTTCGAGACAAAGTGCACAGCTGTGAAATTCGTAAAGTCCTAAACATCGAAACACTTCTCCGAATAGAGAGATTTGAGTCACGGTCGATGGTTCGGGCACGTGACCGGAATACCCCGAAAAGATGGGCGAGGTAATCCTGCCGCCTACGCCCAAGGAAAAACGGCCCAGAGGTCGTACAAGGACGAGGTGGAGTGACCAAATCTCCGACCTTGCTTGGTGCGGTCTTGGTATGGAACCAGCAGACCTATCAGAGAGTGCTGAAAACCGTGAGGTATTTCGAGTCCTGCTAAGGCTATTGTTCCCGTGGCCCTCCTCACAGGAAACGTGGGTATGAAAATTAATGAAAGAATACTTGTTCATGGTTGCAAATGCTGACGTCAAGTTGAAATTGTGGACATTACGCTTTGTGACATATGATTCCTGCTTGCACGATGAAAATGAAAACCATTCTGAAGGGAATCAGCCTGCTTCACTATTTCTGGATCGCAAGAATGGGCTAGGTTTTTAGGTTGGGAATTGCGACTGTTTTCGCAGTGTTGTTACAGCGCAGCTGTGTCCTACCCAGCTTTTGCTATGGGTCTGATTCGTATGTTTGTTGCAAATGAAGTGAACTAATATGTGTACAAGTGTTCAGCCAAGCGTTAAAAGTAATCAAGCAATACTGATTTTGAATTCAACGTTAATCCATGCGCTATACCTCGGACGTTCTCAAAAATAGTGTTCTGTACTTGTTTCTTCGGCAAACTGCGCTATAAACCTGGTGTGTCTTAGGTGCACGTCTTCAATGAACTTCGTGTTGGACTCATAAATAAAGTAAAACAACCCGTATTTGGATACATTGTTTCTATTGCCCTATTTTGTCTTGTTGATCCCCTGAAGGGGTTTGTTATTCCAGAAAGGTTGCTGACCTCTGTATTTAAACCGTCAAATACTTCGTTCAAACTGCGGAATTCTAAAGAACCCAGATGGCAAATCTGTAATTTATACGATATCCACCTTTGGAACAAAAAAGTTTGTTCTGAAGCCATATTTTCCGAAAGCTTGGCTTGTTCTAAGTTTATAAAGGCATTACAACACTACAAATCAGTTAGGGACGGGTGGAGCATGCCTATATGTTGCTTACAGTAAAAACCTGTGGTGTATGGCTAAGACGCGTTTGCAAACATGAAACAATATCTTAGACAACATAAACTACGTGTTTTCTTATACCTTTCAACATCATACTTCCACTTTTACAGAATTTGGAATAAAAAGAGTGCTTGTGCGATCCGCGATCACAGTCGTGGTCATCTTCACGGCAGAAAGTTGTCCACGCTTTGGCCACATACTGGCGCTCGTGGGTGGAAGTGCAGTCACTTTGAATACGTTCGTGTTTCCATCATTGTGCTTCTGGAGATTGTGCCGTCGCCACGGCAAAGAGTGGGATGGGGCGTAAGTATAGCTATTTTGGTGTGTTAGGTCGTCTTAAAGAAATTAGGAGTTTTTGTTTCCAAAGTTTTTGCGAAGTAAACCAGTTTCGTCATCAGAAGAAAATCTGGTTTGAATATCAGTAAACAAGCAGTTGCTACCAATATTCTCTGAAGAAATTTTTTGTGATTATGCGTCATGAATCACGCTAAAAATAATTCGGAATGTTCACTTACTGCAGGCAAATGCCAAAATGGGAAATCCCTCTTCACATACTCATTGTTATTATTGGAATCGTTGGTGGGGTGTCGGCAACATATGCTGCTGTGAAGGGCATTACGGACCCTGCAGCATTCGTACCTCCTTGTTACGTCAACATCACAGCTGCTTCATCTGGTGGATCTCAAGGAGGTCACTGAAACGCTCGAAGGAAATACCAGAGTGTTCTTTCAAGCATTGCAACGCAAACCTGTGTGCGACTTTTCACGTTTGTGAACTCTAAGCCAAGCAGGTGGTTGCTTTCACCAAGAAAAGAGAAAGTTGAAAATCGAGCGAATCAAAAGTTATTGCGATGCTATTTTAGGAAAATGAAACACATTAATTTGCTATTATTTGCCTGGTTACTCTGTATAACAGTTTTGTCAAGATGTTGGAGGAAAGTTACATTCGATGAAAAATATGTTTAAATTTATTTTTCGTATGCAAAAACTTTTGACGACAAACAGCAAAAGCAAGAAAGGATTTATTTTCTTCTTCGGAAAGTAAAGAGCCTGGTTGATTAAAACTTAAGTCGCTAACTGCGTTCCTGGTAATTCATTTAAACTTTTCATTTGTAGTCCACTGTTTTTAGTTGAATTCGACGATCTTTACGCAAGATAGAAAAAAAAATTCCATGTTGATAGAAACCTTTAATTAAATCCATCAGCTATAAAAACTACAAAACACTCGCTTTAATCAAAAAATGTAAGAATTTTTAAGGTTTCAGTAATGTTAAATTTAAGATTATTTTAAAATAACAATGGAAGTTAAAGTTGCTACTAGACCAGTGATTTTTAACCGGTGGGTCATGGCCCACTGGTAGGCCATGACGCTTTTTCCAGTGGGACATACAGCTCGGCATAAATCAGAATGAAAACATTATGAGACTTGTATAATGAAGCCAATGTCTATTAAGATAGACAAATAGCAAACAAATTTGACCTGAATCTTACTTTCGTGACAAACAAATTTGACCTAAATCTTACATAACTCCTGCTTAACAATGCTAGCTTAAGCTGTGTTTACGAGAATTTCTGTGGCTTATCATTGCAAATCTTATAGCACAGCAGCTCTTACTAAGTTAAGTTGTTAAATCTATGAGATTATAAGCTTTAAAAAGACGAGTATAGTCAAAATATGGTGGCAGCTTGTCAGAACAAACTTGGTGGCCACCCTAAATTAATTTTTTAGAAACTTACCTGACAATCATCCACCTTGTTCAGACTTGGTTCGATTTAAGTATGGCAGAAAAAGAATAATGTTGACAGGTATGGGTTTACCTCGTTCAGCGATCGAGGAGGGGAAAATGGTCAGTGCATCATTTGCTGCCGTGTTCTGAGCAATGAATCGCTAAGACCATTCGAATTACAAAATCATTTGGAAAAGAATCATTCTGGCCTTAAGAGCAAACACATCGAAAATTTTAGAAGACTGGAAGCAGATATGAAACGTCAACGTCTTGACAAGACTGGATCTTTTCGATGCACTGATAAGATAGGTCATATTTGGCCAAGCACTTTTTGCACTTAAAATCACATTGAAATGTTAAGGTATTAAGGTACACAAAATTTGTTACACATCACGTAACCGTGGGTAGTATCGTACCCAAATTTTCAATATATAGGCTTTCAGGGACATGTTTGTAAAATAACTCTGGCACCATTCCATCTGTCTCTGAAAATCAGGAAAATTCATGGAAGCACAGGTTTCTAATATTTTTCTAAATATATAAAATCAACATAAAAATAAGTCCCTGCGTGGTGGACTTCCCAGGTTTCCTGAGCAGGATTATCTTTTGAATTGCAATTTTTGGTTGCGTTTGTCAAAAACAGAAATTTGGGCTGCTAAGGTTTTGGACCTGTGAATCTGCGATACTGTGGGAACATTTTTGATGCGACAACTGGAGACGTAATGGATTACATCGGGAAAATACAATGTTCCATCTTGAATCAAAGTTTTGGTATATCTACCGTTACACTGAAATATTTAAATGATATTCTTCAAATGACAAGGTAAAATAACTACTTAGTTTCATGAAATAGCACCTGAGATTTTGTGGATGGCTCACAAACAACACATAATTGGATTTTTTGCACACTACCTTTACGTTTTGAGCCTGTCAAATTTATTTAGCTGATTTCTATCACTTTTTACTGTCATCACTTACACTGTTCTGACATAACGTAATCGGCTTGATGACTTAGTCAGTAGATAAGACAATTCTGGTCGAGTTGATGGACCAGAATGAAGTTCCCGCGTTTGGTGTTTGCAGTGGTCTTAAAGGTCAGAATCATTCCCAGTATAAGACTCACAGCGTCCTCATCGGGAACCTTTTACCGCAGCAAAATACAAATAAAGTAGCAGCAGTACCGCAGCCAGAATGAAGCCAAACATGTCCCCCCCTCGACACAAACTTGCTAACATTTTTACTGGTGCTTTATATCAATTATCAACTATTACAAAATAAACGAAAGGTACAGTAAGACTCAAAACGACGTCAGTGACTGACGACCTCATTGACTGGTCCCTCCCTCCTGGACAGAATTCTTGGCTGCGCTACTGACATGCGCTATAACTACTGTTCATAAAAGGAGCTTCAGTTCATTGGCGTACTCAGAAAATTTTCATGGGGGATTCATTCCAGTGGCTTATGGTGTCATTTGTATTTGGTGTGCGTTGTTTTCCAAAACAAAAGTTTTGGCGAAGTTCGCACTGATCAGCCATAGCAGACAAAATAAAGACAATTGTTTTGGATAAAGTGAACTATCGCGGAACACAAGTTTAAACATGCATAATGGGCGAAAGGTCTGCAAAAAGTGGTGAAATGTTTTCTAAATGCAGACGATAATCCAGATTCCCACCAAAGCCTAATTATTAATTTTTGGCCCATTTACAATGTTCCTTGAAATTTGCATGCAAATTCATTCCGTGGTATTTGCATTAAGTCGACAAATTAACAAGGAGAAAGTATGCGAAAAAAATTGATCCTCTTTGCGCAGATAATAAAGTTTTTATAAAATATCAAGCTCAAGGGGGGCTTAACCCAAAGCCCCCTTGCGTTCGCCCTTGCTTCAGTCTAACTGTAACGCACTGGAAAAAACGTAATGGAGTTTTCGTGAACTTCTTATGTGTTGTTGAAAAAACAAGTTTTTTAATTTCATGTCAAATGTTAGGTTAAAGCAAATTGCAGTCTAGTGAAATAATTTTACATTAGAAGTACAGCGGAGCACTTAATTAGTGATCATATTACAAAAGGCTTTAAAAGACTGGGGAAAAATCAAGTTGCAGACAAGGAATCAAATATATAGGACCTACATCAAGAGACAATTTCTCCAATAAATACAAATTTATTGCAACTATAAGAAACATTAAACTATCTAGGGTAAAACTGATTTCGAACTTTTGTCTTTGCTATATTGTACACTCACCGCAAGTGTTTGCTGTCAAGGTTTTCTATTATGCAATATTCCATTCATAATGCAGTATTTGCTACGGAACTACAAAAATCGCAAAAACTTTTCAATAAGCTGAAGGTTTTCCCAATCTCCTTTCGTCACACGCATTTGCAATAAAGTACTATATTATGTATATCACTTTCTGTAAATAGGCTTCTTAAGTTCTATCAGGTACTTGTTGAGACCTGCAAACAGAGGCATATTGAGGTTTTAACCTGCATCTGAGACAGGAGAGACTAAGTCAGAGCTTACTTCACCTATATCTAAAGGATTCACGTATTTGCGTTGTAGTGAATGGCTCTAGGACAACTGCCACCTGGACAACTGCCACTAGGCAACTGCCACCCGGACAACTGTCACCAAGGGCAACTGCCACCTAGGACAATTGCCACCTAGGACAACTGCTACCCGGACAACTGTCACCTAGGACAACTGCCCCCGGACAACTGCCACCTAGGACAACTGCCACCTAGGACAATTGCCACCCAGGACAACTGCCACCCGGGCAACTGCCACCTAGGACAATTGCCACCCAGGACAACTGTTACCTACGACAACTGCCACTTAGGACAACTGCCACCCAGACAACCGCCACCTAGAACGATCGCCACCTAGGAAACTGCCACCTAAGTCTTATTGAGTTTTTTGCGTTTATTGATATTAAAGCCATTTGAACTTCACAAGTATGTAGTGTATAATGAAAATGTCTTCATCCTCTGCACCCTTAAAAGAAAGTTCAAACTTGAACCTTTTGGGTGAAGAATGTCGTGTCGATATCATTACATCTTCACGAACATGCTGAGGCAGTGAGAAGCTTAATTTTATATGGGAATTTTTTAATTTTTCACAGAAAACTGTTTTATACACATTATTGCATTCAACCCACGCGCTCATAAAACGCCTTTTCTTCCTTTCATTTTACGTTGTGTGCATTATTTTACCTTAGTTTTTGATTTGTTAGTTACATCACATGGCAGCAACAGCAACGTTTCAACTCACTTACCCTGAAGTATGCTGAAACAATATTATCATAACAACCAGAGGGTCTCAAGTGCTCTGCTGCGAGAAGTCCTTCACATACCGCAACGCGATATACCAATTTGAGTTTGATACATCACTTGTATGTGATGCGTAAAGCGCAATATTCCAGGTAACTGTTGTCTGGGTGGCACAGGGTGTGGTGCTAAATGTTCCCACCCCACAACACCCCTGGGGCGGCAGTTGTCCTAGGTGGCAGTTATCCGTATGGCAGTTGTCCGGGTGGCAGTTGTCCTGTGTGGCAATTGTCCTAGGTGGCAGTTGTCCTAGGTGGCAGTTGTCATTGGTGGCAGTTGTCCGGGTGGCAGCTGTCCGGATACCGCAGTGAATCAGCCCAGGTTTCTAATAGCTGAAAAGAATCGGGGATGAATGCTCAGTACTCGTCTGTTTCGGTTATTTTAAGAGCAAGTGATTAAGCGTTTTCACTCCTTAGCCATGTGCTGGTGCATAAAAATCGGGGAATGTAGTGTTTGCGATGTACGGTTAGTGCTGCTGTTTCCGGTGATTACACCAAAGCGTTACCGATTGGTAAGTCAGCCATAGTCGTTCCAAGAGCTCTGGTTTTGTCTTACGAGGGTTCCAGATACGGTATTTAAGCTTCCCATTCCCAAGCGAGGCTGTTCAAATGGCTCTCAATCTTAATTCATTGACTTCGTTGGCAGGCTTTCCAGCTGTACTGAAACTAATTTACTGTAGAGAAGCTATATTAAAGCAAAGTTATGCAGAACGCTAGCAAAAACAGTCAGCTCAATCAGCATTCCTGATATCTACACAACATAGTGGTGCAAGAGCTGGGGGTTCTGGGTTTGCAAGCGAACCCCCAAAAGTTGTGATTTTTCAAAAAATATAGAAAACAGATTAAATATACACATATAAAATCAACAAACTTTTTCATCAATTTCGTGTTTTAACATTTCATCCCTGTGCTTTATTAATTGTACATTGACGGAATGGAGTATGCTGCAGGGCACCTACTTTTTTTAGTATTGTCCACACCTGGCAAGTACAGAAAGCTTTTGTTTTTAATTTTAACTACAGGATTTGCATGAACATATTTTGCCATACAATTTGTTGCATATTGCATTGTATGTCCAGTTGAACAGACAATGTTGTGAGACCCACGGCATAGTCCCAATATAAATAATATGATACATGCCACATCATGCACATGTCTTCAGGGAAGAAAGCAGTTTAGGCCTACCTTTAACTAGGTCTAAGGTTCCTTGCTGATAGCAACAGCTGGACCGTGAATTGAAAACCTCAAAACTGTGAGACAGATGCTCAAGAATACTGAGCCAGACGGTTTCTGAAAATGTTTTTGCACAGCCGAGCATACTTTTTTCAGTAGAGTTATTAAGAACCAAATTTCCAGTACCAAATTCAAGTTTATGGCAACTTGGTAGAGGAAAACATAACGTACCAACAGCTAGAGAAAAATTGCAGAGGGAAAGTTTGGCGCATAAAGTTTTTCAGGCAATTTTGAGGAAATTCGGGCAAAATGTCCTTTGCACCCTCAAAAATTGTCTGCTCCTATACCTATGTATCTACCTATCTACAGTATGATTAAAGTATGAAAATCGGGCTGATAAATGCTTGCATTTCAGGTTCGCTTGAAGACTCCTAAGCCTCAACCGGAAGAGAACCACATTAGCCGGGACTCTACATCTAACAAATATGTAAATTCATCGCTGCCTTTCGGCGCAATCTGTGCAATCACTGACGTCACCTAGATTCCCGTTGTGCTTTTCTGAGATTTTCCTTAAGCTACCATGTTGGAAAGCCCTATTTGTAATGATGAAATGTGAGGAAAGCCTACTAGTGTCATTAACAACTGATAAGCGATGAAGATTGTTCGATTAATGTGCGTGCAGAACAAACAAAGAGCAAACAAAGGCAAATCGTTGCGTGTTACCCGGTTCTAAGACTGCAGCCACCTGGACAACTGCCACTCGAGCATCTGCCGCCTAGGACAACTGCCACCTACAGTTGGATGGTCGTCACCCAGGACAACAGCCACCCGGACAACTGCCACTCCGACAACTGCCATCCGGACAACTGCCACCAAGGACAATTGCCACCCGGACTTCTTGTGAACGGATAAGAATGCTATTATCCGTGATAAGGACGCCATTGTAATGTTTATGTAGAGCAGGGGTGACGAACCTATTTGCTATCGCGGGCTACTTTGTCAGTTACCGCTGAGTAAGCGGGCCGCACAACTTTTTAATCATACCATGAAACCTGAAAAAAAAATTGTTCATCAGCAGAAACAAACAACAAACGAAAGTAATAACTGCTGGTCTCGCCTGAATGTTTCGCGGGCCGCACGAAATTCTTTTGTGGGCCGCCTGTTCGTCACCCATGATGTAGAGCAAGGTGCTGTTTATGGTGTTCATGTCGAAAATATTATTGGTATGAGCCATTCACCGAAACCAATATCTTTTCCCCAAAAAAGCAGGGATCTTTGAAGGCAACGAAAGTGCCAACAAGTCACAGCTGGTATTTTGTACAACTTTTTGGCGCGGTTTAAAAAAGTCTGTGTTGAGCACGTCGCGACCCTGTGTCCTTTCTAACCACTCCGTATGTGCCACTGTCTGCAAACTGCAATGTATTTAAGATGCGATTTGCGTGGTGTAGGCATAAGGCAGGTATGCATCCGAAATAGGTAATTTTTGCAATTCATGTGAAACCGACAACCGCTCATGTTCTATACACTGTGAAGCACGAGCCAATTAAAATCAACCGTTCATTAAAATTTTAGCCATTTGTTCTATGCATGCATCTTTGGCACATATTTCTCTAGAATATGACAAGCACGTTTTAAGTACTAGTTGGGATCAACAGCATTACTGACGTCTTAAACAAGTGAAACAATGCATTTAAAGCGTCTGCGTGGAGAATACGAATGTGGCAGCATAGCGTATTTTAATCGCCTAGGCACTCCAAATGGCTTGACAGGTTTCGTTGGAGTTACTAAATCCTATAGTAAAGTTGATCAAGTGATACATTCGTTCATTTATTAGGGAGCAAAAAGGATTTTTACCTTGTAGTATGAAGCGCTCCAGTCGCAAACACATTTCAGCTGTCTTAATGCATGCCTTCTTCTAATTATGAAGTAAAAGTACTAAAACCATTAACTAAACAAAACGCACTGTATGTGCAATATCTTATTGCTTCTTTTATGGAAACCTGACACTTCTGCCAGATATTTTGAAACTTTGATATGAAACAGATTGTCTTCATATCAGAAAATGCTCTTTTTACTGAGATGGAACTTTACTCCCAGAATCACGATGTTTTCAAGTGGGAGACGAATTGCGAAAAACACCCATCCAAAAATCAAAACTCGCTCATTACGGTTTGGGCTTCACAACTTATCCAATAAAAAAACATGACGAGCTCTAGCCTGGCAGCAAGCTGTTTGAGGAATCTCCTGCTTCGTTTTGCTTTCATCATTTTGCGATGATTCAAACTTGTTCTTATCATTCAGTAATAAATTGTATGTCACAGTATAGTGACGTACGCAAATGAATCCATCACAATTTAATTGCCCAGGTAGACCGGTTTCGTATATTTAAACACATCTTCAGGCCTGCGCAGGGGCGTAACGACGGGGGGCAAGGGGGGCACAATTTCCCGGGCGCTGAATGACTGCGAGGGCGCCGAAAAGTCCCAACAATGTCACAAGTACTTTCTTCAATACAGTACATTCGGTTCCGAAAGATCTCAGGTTCGAACATGGAGACGCCAAACTTGCTTCTTGCCCGGGGCGCCATCTAGCCTCGTTACGCCCCTGGTCCTACGAGTATAAAATCTTAGCCAGTATAAAGCTTACTAGCAAAAGTTGACATCGAAAAATTGTGGAAAAAACACAAACTATTGCTAGGAACAAATCTATCAAGAGCGGAATTAATTAGCCCTATAAAAGATAATCTTCTTAGCCTTTAAAATACAGCCGAATAATTTAGCCATTGGAAGATGAGGATACTTTGCAGCAACAGGTTTGGTTGAGAAGTTCTGGGAACGTACAGTGTGAACGTGCATCATGTTTTCGGTGAATCTAAACATATTCTGACGTGGGCAAAATGAAGATCTTCGCCTGAAACAGCTAATTAAAAGTTGATTATATGATATGAACAATGTTTCTAAAAAATAGAATACTATCAGAATTTGCCAATTAGTCGCATGAAACTGTTTATCACAGGTATACCTTTGATATACATCAATGTATTTCAAAAGTGCAAAAAGTAAAGAAAACCCAAAAAGTTTGACACTTTATTCTACAGTATTTACAGCATCAGCAGTAATAAAAGTTTCATACATATCAACAACAGGTACACCGTTGTACTTGTAACAGATTGAAATATATTTGACTCGAAGCAGAAGATTTCATCAATTTTTCACAGATTTAGCATGCCTTCTGTGTTTCTCCGCTGTCACCATCGAGTATGACATTAACAACGAAATCTAGATTGTGCTAATTCGTCGAAAGCTCAGCTCTTTCAAAACTCTCACGAATATCTGTGATCAATCTTCTTACAACATAGTCCTTTCCGTTCGATTCATGACGCTGGTTTTGCCATCGTCTAGCTCGTTTGTGCTCTGAGGATAAGGATTTCCTCTTCCGGTTACTGAGCAGCCAGCCAGGGCTGCTATTTGCGGCCGCTGGGCTCGAGCGCTGTTGCTTGTACTGTTGTTGGTCCTGCGCCGTCTCTGTTCTCGTGAAGCGACTCGACTGTGAGAAGACGAACCGAGATGACGAATCCTCGTAGTTGCTTTTGATAGCCGTTCCCCGAATCGTGCTCCCAGGAAACTGTTTCATCAATTAATAAGCGTTTTTCACAGATGCTACAGTCCAAACAAATGCTCTGTTGCTATTAAATAACTTTCTTTAAACATTTAATGCAACGCAGTCTTCTGTATTAAAAAATTGATGGCGCAATACTACAAAAACTGCAAGAGAATCACTACACTACATCTACAGGGTGTTTCACAATTGTTGAAACAAAGCGGAAGCTTCTAAAACCTTTATCGATGACCTTATTCATTTTTCTCTTTCCAGATTGTCATAGGGAAATAGTTAACCTTTCTATATATTAAACAAAAAATAGTCTAATGATGCCTTGGTCGATGGAGCAGAAGAT
>Ga0210059_1000032_pt1 | contig 96492 bp, 49 predicted proteins | sample Ectturendosymbi2_FD_188042 | JGI IMG/M metagenome (GOLD analysis project Ga0210059, IMG submission 188042) | Ecteinascidia turbinata endosymbiont from Florida, USA - Sample 2 (SPAdes) (version 2) | ecosystem: Host-associated > Tunicates > Ascidians > Unclassified | place: Key West, Florida...
CCGCCATCTTTGTGGCCTTAACTATGAAAAATAGATACGCTTGCAAGTTTTAATCGTCGCAGAAGAATGAAAGCAGAAAGCAGGCAGATTCCTCAGAAGCTTGCCGCAAGGCTAAAGTTTTTTACTGTGCATAATTATAGTATCAGTTTACAACCTATTTTGGCCGCAGCATACCTTACAACTGTTTTCTTCACGTAGGACACCGAAGCTAATGACTGAAATGTAATAGAAACCTCTTCTCGAATCATCTGCAACAGGTTCAACAATTTCTCGGCACACCTGTTGGGAACAATGTCCCTCTAAGAAAATTCTACTCTGAGCAAATGTTTTGTTGCGCACGAAGCGCAACCATGCAGACACAGAGTGAAGCGTTCCCAGTGCTAAAGGGCTATGCGACATATGTACCATATTAAATTGGTCGAAACTGCGCGAGAATGAGATATCACTGCGTAAATTGTCTAGTTCTGCGCAATTGCGTACCTTGGAGGGAACACTGGTTGGGAAGCACTTCATCAAGGATCAAATATCGCGAACTTTTGAGAATTTCAGTCACATCACCTGAAATTTGATTGGTTATCTGAACACCTTTGCGTGCCTGTCAGTGCAACACCGACCTGTAGTTCCTTCCTTGCATTTTCTCTAGAACAGGGATCTCAATGTGGCCCTACGGGCCACAACCGTGTTTCTTTTCAGGGCCACGATCACATCTTTGCTTATGGTTTTGTTTATTTTAGATGCTGATTTCTGTGAAGGTTTGCTTAAGAAGGTCCAAAAAATTGGCGGAGCAGGGAACCAAGGGTAAAGAATCTTTGAAAGGGGGCCACGAAACCTAAGGTTGAGAAACACTGCTATAAACTAGAAAAAAGCCGATTATTTCCGACTTCGAAATTTCGAACTTAGCAGCCCTTTGTTTCCGACAACCTGCCAACGCTCTGGATTTCAAGTGCACATTGACTAAAGCTGTACTTCAACGATTTATTGACGAACAAAATGAAAGCAACATAAAAAGGTGTAGCGCACACGCGAACATGATTTCCGCGCCCGTTGCAGGAGAGAGTAGCGATCGTCGTGCCTGCTTTCCCACGCACGCGCTGTACAGAACGGGGGGGGCCGACAAGAGCAGGACACATACACGTGGTCCGACAAGCGGGGGAAATATCGCAGCGTGTCTGCAGCGGCGTCCGCTGAGCTGTGGAAAAACGGAAGACGCGTCAGCAAACGAAGTGATCCTGAAGTACCTTGAAGCGACAACCGTTAAATACGCACGCTTTGGATTGGGTTACTTGCTTTCACAGACAAGGACATTCGGAGTGTCCGTTGACAAAATACGGTATTAACTGAAGTCCTCGAGAATGTTGCGGCCTTTATATTACACTCGTTCTTGAATTTGAAAGCAGAACAGAGGACACTGAACTCAGATTTTGAAGTTAGCGTGCGTATTTCAACGATTTCGAAAACCGCGTAACACCCACAACGCTGGCTCCGAAATTGGCGGGGCCTTTACTGCGAGGCAGTTTCCAACCTGGCTGAACCAGAAGTTATGAGCCCGTGGAGTGATAGAAATGGGGCTGACAATCTTGTGGCTTTCCCGTTTATGTTCAGCGAAGTAGCTCCAACTCCCCAAACTTAGCTTTAAAAGAACTTCATGCATGTAGGTGTGAACGCGGTTTACTGTCAAAAACGATAACACACAGGCAAAATATTGACAAGGTTCTGCAAACCATATTCCCACAAGCAATCAGCAGGGAACTCTCTGCCACGAAGGTGAAAATTAAAATCTTAAAATCACTGTGCTGGCGCACAGCGGTAAGTATGGCCGCAATGACAGTATATCGGGCTTTTAAACGTTCAGAATATAATGGAAGTTAACGATCTGATTACAATTTGGCACATGCAGTGTGGAAAAAGCGTAACAATCGGCCACGTTTTGTTCCATAACATCAGCCTGCACAAACCACCCTGCGTTCGACCTTCTGAAGTAAGCAGGAACTCATACTGGGCCACGTCGTGTTTGTTATGATTTCGTGATGTTTAACGTGTTTGGGCGCAGACACTGCAAGGTCATGCAGCGCTGCCACCGCAGAAGCGTGACGTCCATTGTTCGTTTGCAGGTGGAAAATGCGCGACGAGACTGCAACCGACGAAAAAGAAGCAAGTTTAACTTTCTCTCAACGTTACGAACTAGTTAAACTTCTATTTGCTAACAACTAACCATGATCCTCAAACCAATGCCGCTTCACATAACTACCTGTCCTTTTTTAAACATCTACTATTTATAGCCTCGATTGATGGTTAAGCGTCGCGCAAATCCACCTGCGTGCTGTGGTTAAATTTTAGAGCTTGCTTTCGACAATGTTTATCCGGCGACTTCTGAAGCAGGCGGCGCAGGGAAGACACTGCACATCATCGACTCCTGCCCGTCCCAGTCGTGTTTATCTCGCTGATATGACAACAATGGCTATCACCAAACCAGGCAGGCCAGTTACCCGATTTCGCCACAGTGTTTCCGCGATGACAATCCGAAGGCATTTCTTCCAATTGCCAGGACTGCCCAAAAGTCCAAGAAGAGTTCGGCATGGTTGGGCGGATGTGGTGTCAGGGTGGTTTAACAGCAGCGCTTCTTAACATTTACACTTAGCAAAGCTACCGACGACCATGACTGCGCTAACCCTTTACAACGCTGAGAATAAAGCTAGCATAACAAAAGTTAGCATAATAATATATCTATCACCTTTTTAAGCTCAAGGACATTAAAACAAACTGTACATAGAGAGAAAAAAGTTAACATAACGTGAGATCTAACTGTTTATCATGCAAAAAGATATCCCACATAAAAAATAAAGCTAACACGGGCCGAAGCCTCTCCTCCTGTTCAGGGCTCACTTCCACACTCTGCGGGCAAAAGCAACAAAACGTGATCTGAATGCGTAGCATGTCTCTTTTGCCGTTCACGCACACTAGCCAGACTTCGCAGCAGCGGTCACCTTTACTGAATTCTCTTTCAGCTAAGTTAATACTATCGTCACCGCTGTGTGGCAAATGTTGCAAAAAACTATTCGCACAGAATTACCAGCTGTTGCAATGCAGAGAATCTTTGTTGTTGGTAAAAGGAAGCCACAGCGCACTAAGCAATGCGGCCGGACAAATTATTAAAAAATTGCCGCTGAAACATGCATATTATGAAGGATCACACCACTTGGCTCCAACTGCACAGTGTGCAAATTAGAGCATTTACACACAATAGACCTGCATTCGCTTGTGCATACTAGATACAAGTCAACTGTAAAGTTTCACGGAAAATGGCTTAAGCAACAGGTTACATGTGTACGTGAGTTTAAAGTTTAACACGTTTTCAACACAATATGATATCGTGCGTTCGGTTGACACTGCACGTGAAGGCGAACACATGTTATCAGTTATACGTCAGCCAAACATTTTATAGTCGCAAACGGCACAAATCATCTTGTAAAGATGGCTCACCTTGGAAGGCTAGTAATCATGGAAACCGTGGTAGGCACCGTGGAAGTTTCCACGGTGGCCATACCAGTTAGTATGGTTTGTATGAGTTCGCATGTCCCCCCATCCCCCGCCTCGGCGCCTTCCCAAACCCTCCCGGGCCTGAAATAAAAATAGAAACAATTACCCCCATGCAAATATAACAGAATGAAGCATCAAAGAACACACACAACTCTTTCAGGTAATACAAACTACAGTTACATCATTTGCCGTAGTTCACAGAAAACAAGTGCACTTATGAAACCAAAATATTTAGTCATATTTCGCGTCAGGATGTTTGTTCCAACAAGCTATTAAACGCACTGACCAAGGCAGCACATGCCCCACAGCAACGACATACGAACTTTAGAAACATATAAAAATTGAGAAAGTGGGGCGGCTCACTTTCAATCCCTTACCTCCACCACCATAACCGCCCTGGAATCCACCATAATTACCATACCCCCCGGGCCCGTACCCCCCACCGTAACTATATCCTCCGCCATACCCATCGTAGCCTCCACCATAACCGCCTCCGTACCCAAAACCTGCAAGGCATAAGCACATGATAAACAGCACATACGTACGATGCAATGTGGTAAGTCATGAGTTTAAACATCGGCTATTATTATTGACCATTCCGCACGCCGATCTACTGCGGCTTGTTCAATGTTATTCAACCTTTAGTCTCTCATGTAGTGCAGGGTTCCTACGCAATTTTGAATACAAATTTTCAGACCTTTTCCCGCTTTTTTCACACTTACTTTTGTGAATGGCATACCCAGGTCAAATACAGGCACTATAATAGCTAACACGAACAGAGCAAAACTGTATCTTGAATGAAATATTATGAAAATGCACGTCAAAGATCAAGTCTGGAAAACGACCCCAACTTTAAGACCCGGTAGGAACCAATGATAGTGTATGCTGAGCTTTATTAAGCGAATTCGTGTTGCATCATTTCTTTCCTGCGCCGAAACGAGCAGAAATCGTGGACAGGGATTTTAACAAACCTGACCTTCACAAACTAGCTTTCGGTCATCTACGAGGGCAGACACACATTTAGGACCAAGTGAGCATCACAAACCCAGCTTTAGTGAAAGCACACTACGCACAAGTTTCAAGCACTCAAGAAACTTCACTCACCACCCCCGTAACCTGGAGGTCCTCCCCAACCACCTGTAAACAAATATCACTGAAATTAGCTGATAAAATAACCACAGCACAATACTAAACGACTTAAAATGTAGGAAGCTCATTGCGATGCGGATTTCTCCTCAAAACTGTTTTCAGACAGGGATAACTTGGTGTAATCATTGCCGGTTACCATAGTGCTTTTTACATCCAACCGTATAAATTTCGATTAACCCTTACCTCGTCCACCCATTCCGCCACCTCGACCCATGAACCTGCCGCCTCGGTCAGGTTGATTGACGGCTTCTTTTACGTCAATCTGCACAATAGATGGGATAGAAGTCATATGCGAAGCAGGCAACTAAAACGGGAATACGACGTTTGCTTGTTTGCTCATAGCGATGCGGTAATGATATCCACATTTCAATTCAGACCTGGATAACTTCAGTAACTAATCACAGCAAACTTATAGCAGCAGTCGTCAGATAACAGCATGCACGAATGTCGTGTCATGGAAATAAAACATTGTCTGGTCGCGTGTACGAATAACAGCCTGGATCAACGTTGTTCGGATGCAAGGTAGAGATTTTGTGGCAGGAACCAAGAGACGCTGAAGCGCCTGAACTGCGATGCAGTTCAGTCGGTATTTCTCAACATCGCGCCGGTTCATATTACGTACACTGTTACTGTTAGGTGCTGATTGGTTCATGTGGCATAAATTACCATTGATTTCACAGATGCTCAGTTTTGTAACAGCTATATTATCCGCCTACACGTAAAACAAATGTAGGATTATGGGGCGTGCTTTTCAGCTGGACGGTTTTACCGGTAAAATACTTACAACTTTGCCGTCAATTTCAGGCTTTTTGTTGGCAATGGCCTGCTTTAAAACTCCATCTTTCTTGAAGGTGATAAAACAGAAGCCTCTGGGTTTATGAGTAACTTTATCTGTAGGTCGTTCATACTGCTCTATCTGTACAAATAAAAGTAGGTTTTATTGCCAGGCTACTTAGGGAGTAGCCAAGTACTTTTACTTTTATCTACGTTGAAATTACAGGAAATGTTCTGATGCCTTAAATTTATGTTAAACTCCTGCTGTATGCTCTCAAACTGTTATTCTGGAACCAGCATTATTAAACAGTGGTAACATGGAACATGACAGTTGTTATCAACCTCATATTAAGCCTGGCATAAAAATATCAAATTTTCAGTGCGAACTAAAGTAACTCATTACACAATGGTACTTACTTCACCATATTGGCTAAAATGATTTTTTATTGTTTCGTCAGTGGTTTCAGGGTTGATGCCACCAACAAACATTTTCCCATCTTTACGCTGAGCTTCTGCTCGCTTGGGATCTATCTTCCGCCCATCAAGATGGTGAATTGATTGCTTTAAAACCTTTAAACACCAACATCAGCCTTACAATCACATGTGCAACACTGCCAGTGGACCCTACTTTTTACAGATACAACAATCACTAATTTCCTAAACTGAAATATATTGCAACTGCAGTGAGTCAAGCTTTTTTTCACTAAGACATTTTCCCCATGATAGTATGAAAACTCACTGTAACACTATTCACTAATCTATATTTTCAGACATTATGACCAAAATTTTTTTCTGCTAATAAAAAAATGAATTGTCATGACCATAAAAACCTGGCAATGATATTCTAGTTATTATCAAACTACGAGAAATGTATCATAATAACTTGATGCAGAACCATTACAAGTGGGAGTATCGTTTGTTTTAATTCATGGGACCAGTTTCTTTTTGTTTTTCAAAACTTTCTGTTTACATCTACACATTATTAAGTTTAGGGCAGTGGTCTTCAACGTGGGCAAAATCGGCACCCAGGGGGCGATTTACAAGATTTGGGGGTGGATTTCTGCACTGGTTGGGAGTCAAGCATTACTGTTCTCACAAGGAATATGAATGTGCACTGTGCAGGTGTTTTGTTGAGCCTTTTCCAATGTTTAAAGTCAGACAAATGAGTAGAGAAACTGTTGCACTGAGTAGTTTGTTAGGTTGGATAACCCAATCGTTCCATAATAATGTCACAAAAAGAACAAGCAATAATATTTGCCAACCTGTATACATAAGCACACAGGATTTTGGACGTTTTACATACAGTACGTGTTAATTAGTACTATTATACTGATTTTGGTTAAAAGCAACCAATACTGATATAGCTATTGGAAAATGCCCACTCAAATTCCATTTTTTGTAACAAAAACTTCAGCACACACGTAACAAATACTGCAATTGTCTTGACATGAACAAGACCAGTGCAAGCATCGTAAGACTTTAAGCTGACCAACTTGCAAACCACTTTGAAAAAGCTTGCAGATAAACACCATTGCAAGCTTCGCATTTGTTGGAACCAGTTGTTTTTTTAGAAATGATTATATTTATTCTATATATGCATTTGTATTTGTTTTGTGCTAAATAGATTCCCCGTATGTCATTGGCACTAAAATTATTTTCAAAACAACATAATATTTCATACATCACAAAAATTGTAACTGGGGGGCAATTTTCAAAAGTTCCCGTAGTGGAGCAATTGTACAAAAAAGTTCAAGACCTCTGGTTTGGGGTTCACATTCAGGGTGACATTTCAGGTTTAGTACGTTTCTCCCAAGCCTAGAGTCCACTGCACACTTGTCCTGCATTACTGTCAGCGGACAAATAAGTTTTCAAATGTTTAAGGTCTACAGGCAGACCACCTTTTATATACTCTTTTGATGCATAAATTAGCATGACAGTCAGTGATTGTTAAGGGAAGTACTTATAGGCAGACGATTGAATTTCAAAACCTACATTTTTTGCTTCATTTGTAAAACTGCTACCTGCAACTTTGGACACGACTTGTACCTTTTCTCTTGATATTAAATCCAGTTACAATGTCAATAAAACATTAAAAAAACAAACAAGTGCGTTAGTTGCATTGCACGTGCTAACAGTTGAGACACCCTCAACACATACCTACCTTATCGACAGATTCTGGCTCTTCAAATAAAACAAAGCCAAATCCTCTGGATCGAGAAGTTTTGCTGTCTTTTTTTATTGTGCAGTCTCTGACTTTTCCAAACTCCGAGAAATATTCTCGCAAATTGACTGAAATAAAAAAATACTGCTATGACATTTGTGAAAGTAGCTATAAATACACAGGAAGTCCACTAAACTTGGCTCATTGCGAAGCTACAAAGCATCAACATGTATCATTATTGATGACGAAAAATTTGTAATCACTGCCAAGAAGCAATTAATTAATTTGATTATTTTAGATCATAACTTTTGCCTAGCGGTTGGGCTCTAGGCCAGGCATCATTATCCATCTTTATAGAACAAGCACTTACATGTTTCAGTGTCCCATGACAAGCCACCGATGAACATTTTCCTGCAAAAGAACATGCTAGACGAGTCATTTGAATTTGAGACCCTGCACTAGTTTCAGAACAAATGATTTCCATTACTACGATGTTGTAATGCTCATGATATATGTTACACAATGTTATGGTGAGAATGCTTTTGACAACAAATATACACTGATTTATAAAGCGAAGTAGAAATGGGCAATTGACAGAATAACTTCCATTATGATGCCACCAATAAAACAACCTAAAACTTGCCAATTTTTCTTTAATTGAAACTACAAGACTTTCTGCATCTGTTGAGTTTTCGAACAGCTCTCCTACTCAATTGGCTGGCGAGTTACGGCCTTCAGCTAATATGGCCAATGTTATCTTTTGCCCAACTTGATTTTTCATCCAAATTTTAGATCCAGAAATGCTAAAATGCCGATTGTGGGCTCTAATGACTTGAATTACAGCCTAGTTTCCAATAAAACTAAGAGACCAAAAATTGGGTCATTGGTTCGATGCTCAGGTCCCAATGACCTTGGACAAAAACATGGGTGAACCTACCTCCATTTTGACGTTACCAAAAAGAAAACCAAAAACCTTACTCAATTGGCTGGCGAGTTATGGTTGTGCAAAGTTCAGCAAATAAGTGGTGCACGTGGCACTAAAAGGGTTTAACTTTTTGGCGTCAGCTAGGATTCACAGATTTTCAAAAAAAACAACACCTAAACACATGTGGCTTTGCGCTGGAATTTCTCTGGTCTGGTATGCTGTACAGACCCAGTAAAAATCTCAAAAGACGCGGCAAGTCTTGTAGTCTGCACTCGAAAAAAATTTGTTTGCTTGGGGGTGCAGGTTTTTTGTTAGTTACGTCATAAGTGGAGGACTGTTAGGCCACCTTGGCCCACTTTGCTTGGCCCTGTGCACCAACCGTTAGGTGGTAGTATTTCGCTGAAGTTTTTACTGGAAACTAGGCTACACTCTGAGTCTTTTGATACTTTGGGTGACCTACCGAGGTTTTGGGTTTAGAAGTTGTGATGTAAGTTAGTAAAAATTTGACTTATTAGATAATTAATTAATTTGTTTATTTTAAATCATAACTTTTAAACCATAAAGGCTAGAAAGTCGATTAAAGGCTCAGGACTCGAGCCTAGTTTCCAATGAACTTCAGCGAAACAGTTTGGCCTAGCGGTTGGGCCTTAGGTCAGGCAACATGAGCCAAAATGACCCTAAAACTACCTTACTTACGACGTCGATCACAAAAACTCTGCACCCCCAACTAAACATTTTTTTTTCGAGTGCAATCTACCAAGCATGCCAAACCGTTTGAGCCCTTGAACAGCTCTCTAGCAGATATTTTGTAAGTGACGTCGTAAGTGAAGTGGTTTTGGAGCCATTTTGGCTCATGTTGCCTGGCCTAGGGCCCAACCGTTAGGCCAAAGTATTTCACTGAAGTTTCCATTGGAAACTAGGTTTGAGTCAGAGTCTTTTGAGCTTTTGATCGATTTTCTAGCGTTTCTGGTTCAAAAGTTATGATCTAAAATAAACAAAATAATCAATTATCTAATTAGTCAAATATTTTTACGAACTTACATTACAACTTCTGAACCCGAAACCCCAGCAGGTCATCCAAAGTATCAAAAGACTCGGATTGTAGCCTAGTTTCCAGTAAGAACTTCAGCGAAATACTACCTACTAACGGTTAGCACCAAGGGCCAGGCAAAGTTGGCCTAAAAGTCCTCCACTTATGACGTCACTCACAAAAAACCCGCACACCCAAGCAAAAAAAATTTTTTGAGTGCTGACTAGAAGACTTGTCACATCTTTTGAGACTTTTACCAGGTTGTAGAGCATACCAGACCAGATAAATTCCCACGCAAAGCCACGTGCGTTTAGGCGCTTTTTTTCTGAAAATCCCCGAAAGCAGACGGACGCCAAAGAGTTAACCAATTTCAATAAAATTTACTTGTTTGGAATTAGCATGAAAACTTCTACCTGCATATGAAATTGGAGATGGTGGGTTGACTTTTCCAATTTTTTTGGTTCATTTCACATAGAATGATCCCACAATTAAAAAATAATCATTGTGTCAAATGCATTCACTAATTTTCGCGAAGGAAAACTTTACAGGTTTATCTTTAACAGAAGATGCGTTTGGGCACTGCGGCTCAGTTTTCAGATTCAACAAACAGTTGTCAAGGTATAATGACAGCAGGCAACTGCCACCAAGACAATTTCTGACGCAAATTACACACATCACTGCCAACAATGCTTTCAAGTTAAAACGTTAGTTATTCTCAAAACACATTCGCAACAATTTCTTTTCAAAATCAGCAAAAGCCGTATCTTAACAACCGTAACCAGATTCGAATTTGAATGACTAAAAAAAACGACACGTGTCCGGCTTTTACCACCCAGGACTAAAATTACCGTACTTAATTTCATAATATTGTATAATGATTGTTCACTTACGCATCATTGTTTTCTGTGGCATTTATTAAGCTTCCCTCTTCCAACTCCTTTTCGCTTTTTGATGCAGCAGCGTCTGTTTCTTCTGTCTTTGCACCGTCGGCTTGAATTTGTTCGTCACCGTCGCCATTGGAATTTACTGCATCATTTAAATTGTCTATATTTTCTGATGCTTCATTCTCTGCGCTTTCCCCTTTAACTTGTGCATAAGTGGTTTCAGATTGATCAGAGTCAGTTATTGGCGTTTCTTGCTCTTGTTCCTGCTTGACCTCGACACCATTACCGTTGTCAGTCATGGTGGCAATGCTCAGGTTCGTTTCGCCCACAGTATTTCCGCAAGGACTTTTCCACGTCAAATGCTATTTTGCAACAAAACTGAAAACGACGTTGAAAATTTGCTATATTCGTCTTACTTTCCGGATTGTCTATTAGTAGAATACTGACCAATTTTTTCACAACCACACAACCTAGTCAGTCTCGTCTAAGCCTTCCTCCGAGCAATTGCTCATCGACTTCTTTGGCCATGTGGCCGCCACGCCAACAGCACCACGTGACTTCTTTTCGCATTTGATTGGTCAGTATAATCATGCGCATGCGCAGAGACCAATGTAACGTGCGCAGCTTCACGAAAAAAGCAACATCCATCGCGTTTTTTGCAGACATGGCGGAAATGGGCCTATGAAAGAAGGAATTCGTGCGTGGTACCAGATACGTGAGACGAAACAACGTAGATGTAAAAATCTGTAGACAAGCAGAAGGAAATGTCCACAAATGGTTGCAACAAAAATGCTCAGTTTTTGCACTCGTGTCAACGTTGTTTTCATGATAATCTTAACGAGTACGATTTACAATCGACATTCTGACGCCGGTGGTGTGTTGAGTTGAAAAAGTACACCACACACCACGTGTACGCAGCACTTCGTGGTGCAGCTGTTTCCAGCATGATTAGGTTGTTTTAAGTTATCTATTTACGAACAAATAAAAAAATGTTGACAACGTACATTTCTTACTCATTCGCCATAAAGCACTTTTTCGTTAAGACTGTTAGTTATAGCCTACTTTCAAACGAAGCAGTGCTGTCAAAAATGTATATAATTTGTAATACTGGCACTTATGTTCAGCTTCGAAGGGAAAGCTGTATAGCGTCTAAGTAAGCAGCTGCATCAGAACGCATAGTTTGGTTGATATGCTTTTGTACAATGCGGGTCTTCAACTTTTTATTCGCTCACTTCAATTGTATGATTTTTACAAATATTCCATTTTTCTCTCATAATGTACAGCGTCTGTATGACATTGATCGAATGCAGCAGTTGCCCACAGGCAAATAGGCTGATCCAGGTGGGGCTAAGGTGGTTCAAGAAACTTTCCTAAATTTTCAGTTGTGTTCGTTTCATGGAAAATAAAACTTTATACATGCAATACTTAAGAAAAAATACCACCCCATTAATCGCACGCAAGTATTTAAGCTCTTGTTTCGTTTCAATAAAACTGGGCTGCTTAGCAACAGGGCAGAAGTTAAATTGTCGTTCCCGATCAAATATCCTACCAAGATTATCATATTACAGGGTTCCCACGCGGTATTGAAAGTATTGAAAAAGTATTGAATTTCAAAATCGGTTTTCAAGACCTTGAAAAAGTATTGAAATTGGCCAAAATATGCATTCAGTATTGAAAAAGTATGGAAATTCGAAATGGAAAATAATTTTGAAGTATCTGAGCAGAATTTTACCGAAGGCAAAGTAGTTCGTTATTTATGCAATGTGCAAAATTGAGTTTCATGATTAAGAAATTTCTGAAAATGAGGAGAAGGAATGGTATTGGACTTTTAAATTTAGTATTGAAAAGGTACTGAAGAAGTATGGAAAATGGTTTTTAAAAATGTGCGCACCAGGAATTGCCTCGCGTCACACCGGATTGGAAGCACTGGCATGAAGACCTTCTTCGCCCCAATTACGGATGCCATACGTGTTGGCTTTGCCATTCGTGCAAATCGTGGCCTCATCACCAGTGGCGTACTTAGGGTTTCCCGCGCCTGGGAGCAAACTCAGTTTTGGCGCCCCGCCCAGCCCGTTCATGGCAGTATAGATGCGAAGAATGAGTTGGCTATAAAGGGGCGTCGAAAGCTGACTCGGGCCCTGCAATCGCCTGCGTATTGTTGTTTCTAAACCCGTCTGAAAACTTCCTATGGTTGTGACGTCACAGAATCGGCGTCAGGACCTTTGAATCTTGGAAATCATTAAATACCGTAGAGTTTAGAATCTAATCGTTTCGCCTGAAGCTATTCCCTCTAAAATTTTGGTCACGATTGAACATTCAAACTGTTTCACTACGACACTCCAAATTTCGGTAAAACATTCTCGAATTGTAGTAACTACTGAAATAAAATGCAAAAACTAACCAAAAACTTCCCTGATCTTCTGTACAAATATGCATGAATTTTAAATGACAGAATTTTTTGGGCACAAAAATCTTCTGATAACACATGATAAAATTGGCCAGAGTTGCGCCTTGTTTTCTAAAACACGGGTTTGTCAGAGCCTTTTGAAGATGCGAAATACAGCTCACCCGCTTGTTCCACTCCCTGGTCAGGTCTGGGTACAATCACCGCTAATGCAAGCTGTAGGCACCAGGGGTTTCTGGAGCATGCACTCTCAGAGTTTTGAGTAATAAAACATCATAAAGGACTGACTGAGCGAGACTCACGAATACATAAAAGAGAAGAACAGACAGAAGAATGCGTTTGAAAAACTGAAGGCAAATGATTTTATACAAAACTGCTAGATAAATATAAAATCGCAAAATCCCAAAGCATTTTCTTGCCCATAACACCCTAAAACGTTGACAGAAAATAAAAGAAACACTGCGATTTAATGCTTTAATTGTGATTATCTAACTTCAACGACAAAGTTTTCTTGCCTTTACTGAAAATTTTCAGTTGTTCCTTAAAAAAATTGCAATGAATGAAATGTGTTACATCAACTAATCTAAGAAATATCTAAGGTCAGTGACGCTCCGCGCGAAGAAGTTCCGGGTTAGCAATTGTGTGACCTGAATTTCGACAACCATGTCCACGGAAATGCTCAGTTTCTAGGCCAAAGTGATATAAAGTGCACATGTAGCAGTAACTGAAAAGTTCACAATAAATAATATACTCAACATTGTTACACAAATGCAATTATAATTTTGCGTAAGTATTCAGCATTTATTTAGATATCCCACAAATAAAAATCATCATAACTTTATTCAGAACCACACTATATCCATTTCAACATGAATTTTGTCAAACCATAAAAGCTCAAAAATTTTCCTAAACATCCGATCTGTAGTCGCAACAACCAGCGGCATGCAGATAGGTCTGGTGATTTCCGGGGCAACTGCTTGATTGTATGCCCCCCACCAAATTCTAGTATTGAGGAATGTGAAAAATACAGGCATTTGAAATAAGCGAAAACTCGTTTTGACTGATAAACAAATTTTGAAAAATTGAATCAAAATGAATTCAAAGAGTAATTTTTGTTTTTAATGTGTTAGGTTTTTAATAATTTGTTTTATTCTGTGGGCTTGAGACATCTGTATACAAGCAAATTTCTTCCACTCATGGTTAAGCTATGCCTTGAGGAATTAGATATTGCATTTATGTCCTTTATATTTTTCTGAACTATAAACAAATTGCTAAGGATGTTTTGTTCAGTAAAAACAGACGAAAGTAACGATGCGGTGCTTCATTTCTCTCTCAGGTCACGTAACATACATTTGCATGCTCCCTCAGGCAAGTTCAAATTAGATCCATGCAGCACGTTTTAGTTGCAAATAAGAAGCGTCTAGTTCAGGGGCGCAAAAATGGGGTCGCGCACTCGCACCGCGCGACCAAGAACGTGGAGTGCGCGAACGTTTTTTCACCTTATATACTTCATGCATATGAATGCTGCATGGCAAAGCTTATATGTGTGCGCTACTAAAATTGCTGCGCGCTGCTAACATTCACAGAAAATTTTGCATCCCTGGTGTAGTTACAAGATGTTGATAAAATGCACTTTTTGCAATTTCTCTCTTTGGATGACCCACTGCCTTAGATGTCCGGGTCCGTCGCCTCGTTCATCCCCCCTCTGCACAACCCTGGTAACAACATTGTATAAGTTTTATCGCTGCTCTAAAAGCATGCGCAGTATAGCACCCTGCATGCACTGTGAAAGCTGGATTTCCGTCCCATTGTGACGCAACTATAAAATGATAAGGAAGTCGAAAAATTAGCAACTCTTGTTTTCTGAAAGCGTTGTGACGCAGCTGTGGGTCAAACCACAAGCGGGCGCTTACTGCTGGCGACAGAAACTCCGCCTTGAAACGTCACTACGTTCATAACTGCTCGCTTTGCGAACCTTGATGATCTCGATGAGATTTCGCAATGACGTTTGACATTTTGTAAATTGTAATTGTTAGCAACCGCTGACATTTGATATTTCGTAATTAGTACGTAACATTCCGAACTCAATTTGGCGCCCCCAAAGTGCTGCGCCCGGCGACAGATGTCCCCCCTTGTCCCCACCTCGTTACGCCACTGCTCATCACCAAAAACAAGTCTTTGAAAATCCATCTTCAACTTTCTCTTGCAATATCAACAGAGAAATACCGGCGCACTTGCTCGTCATCCGTTTTTAAGGCATGGATGAGCGGTTGCTTGCAGGGCGTCCTTCGCGAAGGCATTTAGATTTCCTGGCTTGTTCTTATGGGCTTTCTGGGCTTCGCGCAAATGTTTCCCGAACGTTCTCGAATATCTCCTCAGATACCGGTGGCCGTGGCCGGACACAAACAATTTTCTTCTTTGAAGTTTTTGTGCCATTCCCAAATTTGTACTGCAGCAGCTGATGCTTTTTATGGAATTTTCTTACAAATGCACGCTGCACAGTCTTTTTCGACTTTGTCCAAGCATGTGTGATACACAAAATTCCGTTTCTGTTGAAGCGAGTGAAATTTCGATACCTGAAAAGAGAAACACACGAAACATAAAATGTAAAGTTTGAGTTGTTCGTAGGCGTGCTGTAAAAATTTGTGACATTTAAAAAAATTGGTCAAGTAATGGATTGCTTAATGATTACAAATATTTTGGGACATAAAAATCGTTTTTTGTACCTACTTTACAGAGGTTATTGTTGTTGGTTTGTTGCGTGAAATGCGCAATGACGTTAAGGAGAGTGAATTTTTGTAAATGGGAGAATGGTCTCATGGCGTGCGCACTATTTGCAACGTTCTTTGGTTTTGTTGACAGTCTCATCTGTTTCCGACCTCCCATATTCGTCGGTAGTGGTGAACATATTTTATTCATTTACTGAATGCCGCGCCTTCTTTATATTTAACCCCTGTTTTGACACACGAAACCTGCGAGGCGACGCTCGTGCGCTAGGCTTTAATTAACATGAAATGGCAGCTCCCACCAGCAGAAACAAAAAGCAGCGTCTGCAACAGGTAATAGCGGCAACAACAGAACGCCCCTCTCAACCCTTGCTGTGAAGTACAAACGCCAACTGCCCCAAACTGTCGTCAGCGATCAGCGTTTCACGATAAAGAAATTAAGGCGACGAGGCAGCCACACACGAATCTCCGCACCTGTAACAACCAAAACCTGGCAAATGACTAAAATAAAACATAACTTTTTATGTCAAAAAGGTGTTGTTGTGAACGTGGGCTATACGGCTAGAGCTCGTTTGTCTCGCAGGCCCTCTTGTGGCTGATTGACTTCCGAGGATAATGAAGTGTCGTTATTGCACCATGCTGGGGTCGGGTACTTTTTGGCGCTGGCCAGTTGGCGCCGAGCTGTTTGGTTCTGAGCTCTTGTCAAAATGTTCTGCGATGTCAGAATGCATTAATGCATTTAAGGAGATTTTTGTTCGGAGCTTTCCCAGCAATCATTTGCTCGTAGACAACATCACGCCCTATCAAACTTGTTTTGATACTTCATACAAGCAATCTGTACTTCCACTGCTGAAGCACCGTGACGTGACTAGTGTCGGATTAAGGTGGCGCGAGGCCTATAGCCTATAAACAGCGCAGGGCCCTAAGTTAAAATAACTTTGAACAAGTGAAACACTGTTAAATCATAAATTTTGTGGACATCCATGTGACTACCGATCAGGCCCGTAACCAGGGGCGACGAAGCCCTCCTTAGAAAAATTTTCGCCCCCCTGAAAAGATAGGTCCGACATATTTTAAAACTAGTGAACATTGTTTGAAAATTTTGTCCCCCTCTCAGAAAACTCTTCGCCTCCCCTGGTGTCCCAGGCCGGTTACGGGCCTGCTACCAATATGCATGCTGAATTTCGTAAATACGAAAAATCTGGTCTAAATAGCAACTGGTGGAGATTATGGACTAGTATTTCTGCCACCTGAACTCATTGTACGTAGCTTATATTTAGGTCCACAGCTTATATAGTGTCAGTTGTTTGTTAATCAGTTATGCTGAGCAATGAGGTACCTTGGTAAAACAAGGTAAAGAAAGATGAGACTATGAAATGAAGTTTAATCAATCATGCCCTATTGTAAATCAGCTCTATAAGCGCAGTTAATTCCTAAAAACCTCAGACCTTCAGAACAAAACCCAGAAAAGCATTGAAAACCCAAGATCTAGGGACAAAACCCCAAGTATGGCAACATATTAAAGTTCTGAAGCAAGTCATATGTTTGTCAAAATAAAGCAATAATTGTGTGCGAACGTCCCAAAAGGGTCCCTTCAACAACTGTGTAGACAAAGAACAATTCAAAATCAAATGACTTCAAACAATTTACAATGTGAAGTTGACTTCCACGCAGAAGTAAATTCCCAGACAAATTAAAAAATTAGCTTGCTTTCAGCGAATAAATTTATGTATAGCATATGTAAAATATAGGATCCACTTTCTGAGAGTTTGCCGAAATTCTAATATCTACCACTGGCAGGTCTACAAGAACAAATTTAATACAAAGGACCGCGGGGCTCTCACAAGCGCGGGGCTCGTAGCAATTGCTGCATTTGCTATTGTTGTTAATCCGGCACTAGCCGTGACTGCTCATTGACTTTCTTTACTACTTCGTTGTTTTAATGTGAATTCGCCTTTTCATTCGTTTTTAAATTTACATTTCCAAAACAGTAAAAACGGGTCACATTTATTGCATTTATCAAAAACATATAGATAGGCTACCCATCATGGGAAAACTTTGGTTTCATCCCTCTTGCTAAGATTTTCATGCATTTATGTTATTGACTCCACGCGAAAGTGAATGGAAGATTTTTCGATGTTAAAAAAAGCACTTCGTCAAAGCCCTAACAAACAGAAAAAAAGCGCCAAAACTCATGTCAAGAAAAACGTACACCATTTGTTGCCTTCTTTAAAAAAACAGTTGCCTTCTGGAAAAACAGCTGACGTGTGCGTAATATAAATCTAGCAGATATTCCATCGCTGACTACACCCCTGTCTACAACCCAGATTTGGATCGCCTCGGTGCGACCCACACTTTTGGAAACGCTAGTAAAGGGAAAGGATAAATATACGTTGTTCAAACGTAAGTGGAATTGGCACTCAACCCAGTCCCGTCGCCACGGGGGGCTTTGGTGGGCCTATTCCACCACACAAAGCTCCAAGCTCCTCCAAATTGAAACATGAAACACTATAAATATGTGGAGTTTTGGTTAATTTGATAATCTTAAGCCCCCCAAACAAGCGCAAAGCCCCCCGCAGAACTGCAAACCCCCTATTGGAAACTTTCTGGCGACGGTTCTGACTCAACCATAGTTTGAGTGATTAGGTTCCTGGCCCCCTTTTCGCCTACCTGAATAGTACTATGAAAGCATATGTAAACCACATACCGAATTAGTCTTTTAATAGGTTTGGCTTTGGTGACTGCTAAGAAAATTTAAGGGACCGTAACTATTTTATGTAAATATACAGTAAACCTCGGTTAATCCTGATCCGATAGACTGACGATTTTATCCAGTTTAGGCGAAGATTCGGATGAACCGAAGACGGTTTGCAGTGAGATATCAGTGAAAATTGTTCGTTTCAGCACATTTACGACCCAACAGCAGACTTCCGCAAAAGCAAAACGAATTTTTGATGTATTTACAATGGTACATCACCGCCATATCCAGTTAGTTATAAGCAATCTTAAATTCATAATTTCACATTACTTGGCTGCGCAGAAATCTGGGTTTTGGACCGACGCAGAGATTACTGCGACTGGTCCATGAGCAGTCACTCTGTTTGGAAGGTAATGCCATCCGGACATCTTGCCGGTGTCAAGCGAAATTTCTGACCTATTATTGTTTGTCAGTCCTTTTGCTTCTCAGAATGAAGGAATAAAGTTTGGCGATTACTTTTTTGATGTGTGTTGTCTAAATTAAAACTTTTTGGTTAGATGTCAGATACCCACAACAAGCTAAAGTACGGGAATAACTATAACCACTGAAAAATATTGGACTAGTGTCAGAACTTAATTATATTTCCTTTTCTAACATAACCCGACACACTTACCTAAACACTAAACCAGTGTTTCTCAACCCCGAGTCCGCGGAAGGCTCTGGATGAGTCCGCGGAAGGCTGGAGTCCGCAAGCCCCAGAGGCAAACAAGTTTGCTGTAATATCCTCACACAGAAATAACTCTATTAACTTCATACCATCGACGTTGTTTCTCATACAGCGATTAAAATGCACCTAACCAGCCTGAAAAAGTTGAAATTTGCTGTTCCACCTGGCATTTATATATTTGAGGTTGTGTGGTCAGCAACTTAAGCTTGAAGCTGTTGTCTAAACTGCCATTTGTTTTTGTCGTCTTATTTTATAATTGCTAAACGAAAGCAGGCGTTTGTGTATAACGACAACTACTTGAAACTTGGATTTACTTCAGTCTTGGTAAATGGTGAACTCCTGCCACAGTTCGTGTTATGCTAAGAAGTCCTTGCTCACGGATCTCTCAAAGAAGCTAACTATCGAGTAAAAATACGTAAAATATCATGACGAAATTCTTGAGCGTTTTAAAGAGAAAAACCGCCAGGTAACGCGAAGCCGTACTTATCGTCTATCTACTTCAGGAGTAAAAACCTACTCCCACAGTAAAGCAGTGCATGCTTCTTTTTCTGTTGTTTGGAAAAATGCAAGAGCAAAAGCGCTTTATACAGCAGGAAAAAGCTTGGTCAAACCAGCAGCCGTGAAAATAGCCAGGATAATGTGTAGTGATGCCCAGTTCAGGGGTGTGGAACCGAGCATCACTGCCGGGCCAAATGCACATAACTGATCGGTCCAAGGACCACAGCTGTATGTGTCAAGCTCTGCGGGTTAGAAAAATCGATGGCCGCCCACTGAAGATTGGCAATACCCTTAACCTGCGTTTTCTGTTTGTTTGTTTGATTAAATCGCCATTGTTCCGCGAGGTGTGGACAGCACAGCGGTTCAGGTGTAGACATAATTGCGGTTGGGCGCTGAGTTTGAAGAGATCTGTCGCTATTTCGTTAGTTAAGACTAGTTGGATTTTCCTGACGTAACCATACACCAGTGCATCCTCGGAGAGGGCCACAATCTGCAAACCCGATAACACGCCCGATACTTCCTCCAGGTCAGTGGGCTGACGTTAAGATTTACAACCGTAACGCTTGCCTGTGGAGCAATGGGGTCTGGATAAAGTGAATACCATGTGCGGGTGAACTGGTGTGGTCATAAAGGTAAGTAAACAGTATACTATTTTTCTCTTAATAAAATTTAGGTTTGACGGGCCACAAAATGTCAGTTCCCGGGCGACTTTGGCCCGCGGGCTACGGGTTACACACACTTGCCGTAACTATAATAAGTTAGCTATGGTTTTTCTTTAAACAACACCATCAATTGGCGCATCCAAGGACTTTCAGTCGATATTCCGAAACAAATTATTGCTGCTGCGAAGCGAAGTGGAAATCAGAGGCTTGGTCAAACCAGCTTGGTCAAACCCTTATTTCAGAGGTGGGGGAGACTACAGATTTTGGAAACGATGCACAGTTCATGGTATTCGTGCGATACCGTGCGACTGAGGACTACGTGGAACAATCTCTCTTGTGCTGTCCACTTGCCAAACGTATTACAAGAAAAGTAATGTTTAAGAAAGTAGAATCCTTCACTGAGTAACACCAACTTTCGCGAAGTCACTGCGTGTCTGTTTGTGCCGATGGTGCTTATTCGGCCATGATCAGAATAAAAAAAAACTTAATGAATTTATGAAAAACGAAAATAAAAATATTGAAGTGGTTAGTGTCTTCAACGTCGAGAAAAAATCAGACAGCCAAGAAATTCAAGATCTGACAGCTTTTAAATAGTTTTCATCTGCTGTTAATCACATCAAAAGACGTCCCTTACGCATTTTGTATGTGTGGTGAGATGTGGGCAGAACACAGTGAACGTTTGTTTTATTTTTAAAAATCCGTTGCCTCTTGAGGAAAGATGTTGGAGAGAGTGGCCCACGCAATGGCACCGGTGTGTTAATCAAAAGAACAGAATCATACCTTTGCTGAACGATTCATCGACAGCAAGTGGATTGCCAAATTTTCTTAGGTGATTTTTTATGTTTGAATCAGCTAAACAGCTCCAGGCACGTAAAAGGTAAAATACTTTTAGATGTGCTTGAGATATCGTCGTTCAAAAGTAACATACAGTTGTGGATCCATCGAATTGAAAATGGAAGAATATCTGCGTTTTTAGCATCAAACGCATTTGCAGAAGAGGTAGAAATTGATTTGCTCTGCATTTGTCAAATTTTCTTGAGCGCCTTCCTACATCTCTCCGAGATGGATAGATATATCCCTTCTCACAATCAGGCCCGTAACCAGCTTGGGTCACCTTAGGGGCGAAGAGTTTTCTGAGAGGGGCCCAAATTTTTTGAACTATGTCCAATTGTTGCAAACTATATCCAACAGATTATTCCAGGGGGGCCAAAATTTTCTAGGGGGTTTCTCCCCCCTGGTTACGGGCCTGCTCACAATCACATCAAAACATTTAACTGGGCGCTAAGCCTTTTTGAGGTGCCAGAGTTGCAGATTCATTGTGAAGTAGATTGCATTGCTGAACAGCCGATTGAGCTGCAAAGTCGACAGCTGTAGAGTCTGACTCAATTTTGAGTGGATGTCCAGACAACGGAACCAAATCTCTCTGATCTGTGTCGGCAGGCAACAGAAGCTATTTTTTCCTACTACATACCGTTGTGAAACAGTTTTTCAACGATATGACAATTTTTTAAACCAGGCACCTATACCAACTTCAACCAGAAGACGACATCAGGTGTGCGTTGAAGACCACAGGTCCTTATTTCGACAAACTTGTGAAACAAACTAAGAGACAAGATTCTCATTAAAATTTGTCAATGTGGGGGATGAACTGAATTTGCTAAAACTAGTTTTTGTATCATTCTCGTAGTCTTAGTCTGTCTTGAGTCCGCGAAGGTTTATTAAACTTTATATTGATCCGAAAATAGTCCGTGTCTTAAAAAGGTGAAACGCTGCACTAAGCCCTAATCATCAATTTTCTCAGCGTATTTGATATGTAGAATATAACTTTGTGCATGCGCACATGGCGTGAAGTGAGAAATTTCGCTTGACACCGGGTACAATACACACGGAATAATATTCTACACAAGCACACTCAATATTGATCAATAGACTGAAACCGTGGTACAGCCACAGCGGCTTATCTTGAGCGTTGTTCAACATGACAAGCCATGCCCGTGTGTGACGCAATCATCGTCTCTACGATTAGTCGAATGTTGCGCGCAGTTGCGGCCGTTATGATAATTCTATACGCTCGTTGGTGATCGCGAGCATGCTTGTGTTGCATCTGAAAGCTGCCGGCAGTGCCATGGCAAGGCAGCCCCGTATCCCCGGTTGGGGGGCCCCCGACCATTCGTAGGGGACCCACAATGTATATCGTATCAGTAAGTTAGAGCCGTCTCTCTACCCTTGACTGTTACTCTTCTGTTTTTTGCCCTCAATGCAGAGCCGGTAAATTAAGCATGTAATATCATGATTCGTTAATTTCGAAAAAGAATTGCGGACGTTCAGACACTACAGCAGTATTTTCTAAAGCTGTGGTTACGTCAGAACAAGGCCAATTGTTAATGAAGTCTTGACCTTCTTCACTTAACTTCAATGGCTTCGGCCTTGTGCGTTGAAATTTACATTATAATGAATGTGCTGTGGAGTGTTGTGCAATCGCTTTGTAGCTGCGTACAAATAGAGAGACCAGGTTTCTAGTTCAACGTTAAAACAGTTTTCGTGAAAGCTGCTTAAGAGAGTTTATGTAAAGCTGAAACGAAGGAAGGCTGTTGTGTCAGTTCATTGTGTCTGTGACAAGACAGTCTAATTTAAAGTTTCGACCAGAAAAACCTGGGATAATCTCGATAAGTTTAACGCTCGCTTGATCTTAAAAATGCTCTTCAGATTTAATGTCACTTGCTATATGTCATGATGAAGATGGATGGTGTCAGATTCCAATAAATTCGTTCTTATTAGAAGCGTGTGAGAAATTTCCAGACTGTTGAGGACAGTGAAGGCAGAGGGAGTTTTGGGAAGCAGATAGTTCTACGCACTGCTTCCATCTATCAGCTTTTGGTGAAAGCAACAAGTTAATTACGTTGAGACTGGCTACCAGAGGGCTAATTTGCAACTGGCTCAAAAAAGCATGCAGCTGCCTAAATGCTTGCTGATGTTAAAGGGCCCCATCTGGATTTTTGGGGGTGGCCCAACAGCTTTTCACACGGCTCTGCCTGCCGGATCTTTCCTAGTGACAAAAATCCGGTTTACGAGATGTGAAAAGCAGATTTTTCCCGGTATCGGCAAAGATCTGGATTAAAAAATCCGGATGAACCGCAGATTTTTATAAAAAACGTTAGAATTATTCGTACCACCCGTGTTCTCCGATATTGGCGAAGATCCGGATTAACCGAGATTTACTGTATAAAGAAAACCAGTTGCTTAAACGAATTACAGTACTTTTATTAGAATGCAGATTTTGCAAAACAAAATATGCGGTTTTAACCTCATGCAACGAAATCAGCGACATTTCATCGTCGTTTGCCGATTTTTCAGGTTCAAGCCCCTTTAACGCTGGCTCTGTTCATCGACTCTTTGTTTTTTGCCACTTCTCACCTTCCTCTCTTGCGTCATTAGTAAGCTCTCTAGGACGTCGATTGATATGTTCACTAGAACCTTCAGACTGACATCTGGTAGCCTGCTGACAGGGGCGGATCCAGGAGGGGGCGATCGCCCCCCTAAAAACTATGAAAATAGCTTTATTCACCATAATTTTGTGCAATTCGGAAAATAACATTCGCGATATAAGGCCATTTTTCGCCCATTGCATTGTCACAGTAGTGTTGTGAAGTATACTTCATCTTTCTTTTACAATAGCGAAGCCGTTATGCGACTTGACTTGCAAGTATTTCTGAAATTGCTCCCCCAAACCTTGCTGGCTGGATCCGGCCCTGCCTACTACGTTGTTTAGTTTCAACATGGCGTAGAATGGAAAATCCTCACTCTGGCCGAAACGTGGATAGAGGAATTGACAACTCAATGCAGGAAAGCGGATTCAGCTCTGGAAATATTTCTCGGAATACTATGTCTAGCAGTGGTTCCCAACGTGGGTTGTAAGCACCACAGGTGGCAATTTTCATTTCAGGGGGGGGGCATTGAGGCTGATTGACGAGGTCTGGATCTGATTTAATTTTTAATTTCATTCTTCTTTTTCATGGATGCTATGTTCTTTGGAAGCTTGTTTAAACCAAGATATTTGTATTTCAAGCTTCTCAGCTGAAACGGAATTCATATTTCAAATCGTATGATTGACATGTCACCACATCGGAGGCAATCAAGATTTTACGGTGAACAGGTGGGCCATGGGACAAGAAGAGGTCGGAAACCACTGGTTTCGAACCAGGCGCGTCCTGGGTTTTCGTTGCTGGGCGGTCCAAGCGAACACGACGAAATAACCGCGGACCGCACCGCTCCACTGAGCCGCTGACGTCAGTGAGCTATCAGGAGAGGTAAAGAGACTTACGCAAAATCTAAATGGGATAGCCCGAAATTACCGCTTCTTGCAATTGTTTCAACGCATCTTTACTACACGATCAGAGAAGGGAATCATAGAACTACTTTTCCGAATGCAGAGCACAAACGCGGGTAAGCCTCGAGCTCGCAAACAACACACCAATTGAATTAACGCAGAAAAGTTTTATTATTCTCTATATAATTATGCGGCCATTACAAAAGAAAACGCACGTTCAGTACCAGTCAAACGAATCGTGTGGAGCTCGACGACGTTGTTTCCGGCCTGACGCATTCCAAGGAACACGAACAAGAAAACGCCAACAACAGAACTACATGTCGGAAACCGCATCACGCACCGCGAGAGGTCGCGGGCGCGGCGAAGGGGTCTTTTCCAGTGTGCGCCACACCTTTGTTGACAGTTGTGCGACGTTTAAAAAATGCCGCTGTCGACAGTCTGCTGGTAGTGGTAAACGGTTCCGACTGCTGTACGACAAGTATTCGGTGCAATCGGGTTAAACTCTGAGAGTATACTGCATATAAGAATTTAAAACAACGCGGAACCACACGCCGGCGCAGAAACATCCGGGTCCTGCGCAAAACCTGAGCTGTCGTCGCGCGTTTCCGCGTCAGCGAAGCTCGCCGCGCGAAAGTCTCGGCCACTTTTCGATTTCTACTCTTTTCGCGCTTCAGCGCGAAACCGGCGAAAGGTTTCAATTGGAAGGCAGTCGAATCGCTTTCGAAACGAATGAGCGGGCGCTGCTTCCGACCCCGCTGCGTCCACCTGGGAGCGAACGCGCCGACGGGTTGTTTATTAACTGCAGCGCGCATTCGCTTTGACAGCGCAGCCGTTCGAGCACCCAACAAGAAAAACCGTGTCAGGACAGGACTTGTCGACGAAGAGATGGCTGTGAAATGATCCAGCTCTCGCGTTTACAGCAAAAAATGATCACCGAACGGAAACGTTTCCACTATGGACAGGTATAAAGCGAACAGTAATATAAGCGTTCTGCGATGAAACACCTTGCGGGTGCGGCTGGCCGTCGACAGGTCTGTCTGCTCAGTCTGATCCGTGCGCGAGGGCGAGGATCTTACTCTTGCGGGACTGCAGTAGTGCGCGGCGCAGGGCGTCGGCCTTACCACGGAAGCTTGAGGAAAGCACGGTACGCTTTGAGGCTTCACAAAACGAAAGCGCTTGCCCGAAAAAGAAAAAAAACAGGAAAAAAAGTTAAAAGTGGCTAATCTCAATCTGAGCCCCGACGTCATGACGCAAAGATCGTTACAGATACATTCCGTCGGGCCATACTAAACGTGCAGTCTACGTACGCAATGTAAACAGAGATCAAAGACTGGTCTTAGCGTGCTCAACGTCGACACCGCATGCTCAGTGAATCTGGCAAGACAAGATTGGTATGACAGCTCGTTTTCCTGCTTGTGCCAACCTGCTGCAATACTGACCGGAAAAAAAAACTAGTCGAAGCAAAACAAATCGCTCCGCAGTTGATGAATTGACCGAAACGTTTAGATTAGTGCTGATTTAGAAAATAATCGCGTCGTATCAGAACGGTTGTTCGCCAACCTGACTGAGAAAAAAACGCTGCGAAAAGCGGTGAGAATTGCGAATCAATGGTGGCTGCGTGAAAATGCGGAAGTGGACGACTCGAAACAAGCCTGTGAACTTCCACATGATCAGGTTCTCCACTTGAAATTATTCACCAAATAACAAATTCGCAGGACTCGCTCCAGTTTTATGGAGGAAGCTTCCGTGATGCGCAAAACTAGTCCTTCTCGCTGTCGCAATTGCCTTCTTCGACTGAAGCCGATTTTTTTTCAATAGCGCAGTACAGACATGCGATTGAAGGAAACAGCTGCGTTGGTTGTTATCGCAACAGGTTGCCATTCAGCGTTTCACGCTGCGGCGTAATCGTGCTCGGCTCGGACCACGACACCACCACACGCGGTGAGAACCGACAGATAAACTTATTTCAGAAAGACGGCGCCGCCCCGATCGGCCGCGCGGCGCTTTTTCGCGCGTCGTCCAGTCGAGAGCCGACCGCACAGTGCATTCAATCAAAAGCGAGAGCACGAAAAACAGACCGGGCGCTGTCGCAGCTGCAATACCAACAGTTTGCACGCTTCACCGCACAGCGGGTCGCTGACAAGCAGCTTGCCAGGGCGCGGCAGGTATCCGGCAATTTGTAACAAACGCACCAAATCATCTGCTATGGGCCGACTGCGCACCAAACTCGCCATTGCGTGGCCACGGGACCGAAGGTGAAACGATCAATGCCGTTTCGCCCTTAGTGCCGCACATGCTCGGATTCAACTTTTGGCGTCGAGTTGCACTCCGCGTTAAACCGCGTTTCGCGTGGCAGCCCACGGTTCTGCTGGAGAGTCTGCGCAAGGGGGGAGGGGTGGTTACGAATCCGCAGCGCAAAACGGCAGATCATAGCGACGGCAACATTGCAGCAAATCCTTGAAAATCGCGATCTGATCCATGCGAGCAACCCCAAACTGAACTAACTCTTGTACATAGAAACTACACCAGTGGCGTGATCCACGAACAAGCACAGTTTTCTGACCCGATCTCATTAAATTAAGTTTTGTGGCGAAACGCGCTGTTCGTTAAAAAGAAACCTCACGCCCGTGGTTGACGCTGGCTTCGTGTCACATTTCCGCTGTTGGCGACCATTAACTGCGGTACAGGTTTTCAACCGATGTCCAGAACGAAATGGTCGCGGGCTTCCGAAGCTCGCCATTTGTGAACTACTGTTCGAAAAGCACATTTCGACGCGCCGACGATATTCGGCAACGCGTCCGGCAGCACGAAACGAACGATCGAATCTCACCACTCCGCGATCGGCGGGCGCGTAGAAAAGAAAAAAAACGACATAAAAGAAGACTAACATACTTGGCGAGTCGCTGAGCACGTTGAGGGCGAACCGTTGAAGCTTGTCAAAACAACTTTTCCACGCCTGACCGCGCAAACACATCGCCAATGATAAACATGCAAATAAAAGTCACGGAACCGTCCTTGTTGTTTCACATGCCGCTGACGGGCAAGAACTGCGAAGCCCGGGGATGTGGGGGGAGGCCGCCACCCGCTCCACACTTCGACGACGCGAGCTGTTTGTTGACAGTCGGCGATCAGTTCGAGGCCGACGAGGCATTTTGATCGTCTTTGCGCGGCGGCATGCGCTCGTTGACGCGATCCAAGCCTTTCGCCTCCTCGAAGGTGCGGATGCCCATCGCAGGATTGATTCCGCTTATTGCTGCGGAAAGACGAGCGAACGGGGTTCGATTAAAAGCTTATCATTTTCATTTTTATGAAGTAAAATTTCTTTATGACCATTTTTCACTTCACGAACTGTTTCAAACGATTCCCAGCGACGTTTAGATTCCTTTTCGGTTTAGAGAAATTACGGGAATACGGAACTTAAACGCAGCACGCGTTTGCTATTCAAGTATTCGCAATTGTTTGAGGCAGCAGCTAATACGCAACACGATTCATGACTTGGCACAACGCAAACCGTGCTCATTGCTGGTGCAATCCACTTTTGAAAGAATCTTACACTGTGACCAGTGAGCCTTTGTTAGTCACGGGCACGCTTACGGCTAAGCAGCTACACTAGACTTTCTATACTGAAATGCTGTCGCCACTGAAGGGTAGTATCAATTTCCTGGGACAGCAATCGAAGGAAAGGAAACTAGGTTGAAATTGGCGTTTTTCGACAAAAAAGCCGCACAGAAGAAAAGGTGAATGCATTTGCACAACGCTAAACAGAGAAGTGACGACACGAGTTGAATCACTCTGCTGATTTTTCTTATCAAAAATAACTCGACTTGACTCGAGTCAGCATAGCAAGAGGCTCGTATGAATTCGTCGAGTACTTTCCTATGAGGAGTAAATATTGCTGATTTTTTCTGAGGGAGATAACCACAAAGTCTTCGAGGAATTAGCCGACTGGGCTCTGCTTTGATGGCTTTGCGATGATTCAGATTTGCACAAATCTGTGTTTATGTAATTATTCTCCACAAACGTGTCGAACCAATCAGCAAATTTAAAAAATAGGAATTCGATTCCATGTCCTCAGCCCTGAACTTTTATTCAAATGGAATCTACCCAGTAAGAGAGAATCACTGTTACTTCACCTCATTGTTTTGATGGGAAAGCTAAAATGAGAGTTTTCGGTAGGTTTAACACCGCAGTGCTTCCTATACATAGCGTAGACGCTGGTTGGTTTCAAAAACTTTTGCCCGTTACATCTAAAAATCTCCAAAATATTTTTTGTAAATTTACGAAATGTTCCACAAACAGGGCTGAGGTTGTTCGAATTGATTTCATGGCTGGGCTAACAGGGTCGATAAGAGCACACACTGACCATGTGCTGGCCGATTCATACTGTAGCATCAATTTCCTGAACGCTGAGATATTTTCCACGTGGTTTCTTTCCATGTTTGAAAAGGTCGCTGATGACAGATTGACACTCAGGTCCCGTGCGACAGGTCATTTTTTACATTTTTTCTCCTCTCCGCGAAAACATTGTTTTTACTAACGGAGGTGAAGAACCAGTTGAAAAAAAGCAGCGAGCAGCTCGCTTTGACAGAGCAAGAAATCAAGTCGGGGGACCAATTAACTTCACCGCCTTGTGACTTTTCAAAACCACATTATAAGCATCGAATGCCTAATACACTGTTCAAAGAATCCCATCCTATATTGGAAGCGGTGGGCTCAGCAATATGTACTTATCCGCAATGCCTTGATTTAAGTGAGAGAATCGTCACCACACAAGAATTATTGCTGCGTTTTCGGGGACGGGTTAGCTACTATGAACTGCTTATCCATTCGTTGTCGCAGTTCAGATGGTCTATTCAAGCTGGACAGCAGGTGGCTCTATGGGCAAATAGTAGACCGCACAGCCAAATTTTCAATACTCCTTCCTGAAAATGGCCCTGGCTTACCGATAATGGCCGGCGAGGCCAACAGCGTTGGCCCGAAAAAGCCAAACTTGTGAAAAGCTATTGGCAGTAAAAAATCACAAGAAACAATAAAAAATCAAGAAAAACATCGTAAAATGGGAATCTACTTTGTAAACCTTTGCGGAGACCATTTTATTATTCGTTTCGTTAACAAGCAAGTATGTGTGTGCGCGCAGAAACGTTCTATTCCATTAGGACACATTACTGGTGCAAAAGTGAACAAACGTGTTTCTGGGCCATTAGAGTAACCCGGAGAAATAGCTGCGTTGGTAATCGGCCATCATTAACCTGCAAAGAAAACGACGCAACGCTCTTTCGGATCTTATCTTACAGTAGCTTCCTCCGCTTTTTTTAAGCCCAACTAAGCTTACGAATTCACATTCCTGATAGGTATCAACGAATTTACATTCCTGATAGGCATCAACGAATTCACATTCCTGATAGGTATCAACGAATTCACATTCCTGATAGGTATTACGCTTACAAAGAAACAACAGAGTTGAACAGACGAACGCTTGCAATGGTGTAATATTTCAGTTTGAACCCGCGAGTTTCTGCAGCAGCACTTACTACGCGATAAGCCTGTGCGCTGAACGACACGTGTTGCAGGCGCGGAGCAAACGAAAGATTGAGCCGTGTGAATTATTTGCTTCACGCCTCGAAGAAGCGATGTTACTTGTCGAAAAATAAACAAATAACTTTGACAGATGAGCTGAGCGAAAATAAACCGGGTGGTTTTGTCAGAATGGCGCATTCTCAATAATTCAGCGTTAAATGAGGCGAGATCGAATTTTTACCGGTGATATATTCAGGTTGGCCGAGCAAATTATTTCCTGTCCTGGCTGGCAGCATTGTTTTAGTAAAATTAACGGAGCTGTTTATTCTCAAAATTTGATAGCAATCGTTGTACGGCGTTATAATCATTTTTCTTACACCATTTAATTAACTTTTTATTTTGATACATATCCTGGCCACCCATCATTTAATGAATATAAGCGGGAATGAGCGGGTCAGTTGAAGCCAAGTCAAGAAATCTATGTTACGCCACAAAAAGTTCCAACAGAGTCGGGCCAGGTTCATCTGGAAGCCCAGAAACGTCAGGGTGTATGTTTTGGTAGACCCCAGTTACGCAGTATGTACTCTTACAGACCGGGTTTTGCTTCGTCTTGTCCATAAGATGACCGGCACCCGCCTGGTTAGTAGCGCAGAGCAAGTGGAGATAGACGCACGTGGGCAACTCAACAGGATAGAACAAAACAAGCAGCTGCTGATATTCTGAAGCGGTTTTATACCCGTTACGGTTTTAAGTCTATTCAAGCAACGTTTCGGTTTTGGAAAAAAACACTCGTAACCGTGTTTTCGGTCACCCGCATGGAGTCAATCAGCGACTGTTGTAACTACAGTCGGCATTGGGCATCCCTGTTGTCTACACACGACAATAACTGCCGCATAGCAATCGAAAATGTTCTACGGAAATGCGGAAAAGCTGTTAGCGTGAAGCATAAAAACAATCAACTGCACTCTGACAAACGGCCCCACGTTTTCGAGTATTGCTAAATACTTCGCGGTGTTGTCTGACACGAAGATGGTGCGGGTGTGTAGTTCAGCGAAACACGACAGACGATACAACAGGAAATCTTGAGCAGAATGACAAAGGGCGCAAGATCCTCACCATTTTGCAGTGAGGTGGCTCCACCAGAGAGAACACCCATCGGTAGCATGCCAGACGGTGTCAAACCCTTCAGCTCCAGAACAGTCTCGCTCTCTTTCCTGAAATAAAACGAGCATGACATTTTGTTTAAACACACTTCCGACGAAAGGCACTCGCCAAACAATTGTCTGAGGAAAAGCTTGATGCGCGCAAGAAATGGGCTTAGCATTACGCTGATTCAGTTGCCAAGGAGAACATTCGAAGAACAATAGCTACTGCTGCACATTAAAAATACACTGTCGATAACATATGATTAAGACAAAAATGCTAGTACACGGCGAAAGATATCAATCAAATTTTAAGCATGCCCTTCTCAGTTGCGACATAAAATTAAACGCAACTGGACCAATCAGCTCTTTGGGTGGAAGTTGAAGGCTTGCGACAGTGAGCGGAAGCAGTGCGCACCTCAATAAAAAGGTAACTTTGAATACTCTCTGGAGGCGACAACCGATTTTGAAACCTCCTCTGTGATCACATTCATGATGGTCTCTCAGCACAGCGCCAGGCGAGTAACTTTCCGATGCATTGCAAAGTTACAAATTAAAACCTCGCATCATCCACTTAGTTTGATTCTTGGCTCGAGCCTCGACCTGTTTAACACATTGCTAGGCTATACAGAAGACTTGGTGTAAACATCACGTTACGGCTGTCCACTCCTCAGCTGCTTTCAGCACTTTTTCAAAGGTGTTACTCGCAACGCATGCCATTTTGCAACGTTTACTTGCAGCTGCTTTCGTTTGCTGGTACTGGGGTGACGCGTGTTGACAGGCATCAACAACTGCTCAGCGCCTGCGCTACAAGCCTTAGCTGAAGGTCTTTTAACTACAACCTCCGATGGAAAAGTACCGTTCACAAGCTCACCTCAAAACCTCAAAGTATTTTGCCATTTTCCCGACTGCGAGCACTTTCTGCCTAATTTTGGCAAGCTGCTGTTTCTTTAGACGCTGTTCTTCGGTAATAGCTGCATCAGCTGCAGGACCTTATGCAATGAAAAGCAACAAAAAACACAGAAAAGATAAAATTTCGGAAACGAAGCACACCGCAGGCAGTGCAGTTCGCTTTGGAGAAGTCTGTCTGAATCACAGTAACATCGAGACCCCCGTAAGGTTATCAAAAGATGCATTACGCTGCATAAAGGTTCGCGCTCACTGGAGCAGTTCGTGGATCAGGCACGGACACGGCAGAACGTTTTTAGCAAAACTGCCCGAGTAAAAAAGCTTTAACAGCAACTGTTCACCAGTGACTGCTAGTGTGTTCACCAGTGACTGCTAAATTTCATGCTTCTCAATGCCCCTCAAAAAAAGATTTCTGAACCGTGCTTTCACTCGAAAATTGCGCCGCGATAAAAACGCACATTACGCAATCAAACTGCACTGCTTCCGTGCGTGCGCCGACGACCGGCGACTTAAAATCGCAATCGCCGTATAGCGGTTCATGCATGCTGTGTTGCTGCACTACATGCCAATACCTCAGTACGGAAAAGACACGAGCCATTTTTCCGATTGCTCGAATCTTATTGCGGATCACTTCTTTCCGGGCGGCAGGGTAGCCTCCTTGAAGGTGAAAATAAGGTTAAGATCGATGTGTGAAATGTTGTGTGGAAGCCGCCGAAGCGGTTGTCACAGTGACGCACACACGACGTGAAGCACGCTATCCACACAATGTATTGACAAAGCCCCACGTTGCAAGAAACAAAGTAATAAATGAACAAAACTTTCGCACACGCTTTTCTCGCGAAGCAAAAGCGGTTATTGCAGCCGAAAAACATCAATATATGCGACAAAAATAAATCGGAAGGACATTAAGAGAAGTTTTACCCTTACGTTACCACCCAAGTTAAGAGAGGGCAGATAACGGGTAACAGTGAAAAGCATCTTTCAAAGAACTGCATGTTTTGCTCGACATTAAAAACACTGAGAAATTACAAATTATGCAATATTACGCTTTGGGTCAAATGACATAACTGTTTGCAACGTTGAATACATCTGTGCAAGCATGATCAACACGGCACGTTTCGGTCCTTTTACGAATTAACTCAAACCAGGCAAAAAAAACTTTCATACAAAAATTGAAGAAATATGTTTGCGAGTGGTTTAGTGATTTTTTGCAATACCACACACAAGTGAAAAGAAAGCTATGAAAAAGAAACAGAAATCGACATCAAGCACATGATGAATGCCTAAGGTGTTAATGGCATGCAAGAGAAGAGTCGTACGTTGAGAATTATTACTCGGTTAAATCACATCAGGACCACTTCACAACCAAGCAAGTAAGTAACCGACTAATAATCAATCGCTCACAATTCTGCCGGAAAACATCACGAATTGCGCCTTGCTCACTTGCTGTCAGTGTGAGGCCATGAGCTGACACATTGCAGCTCATTGCAAGTTCCCGCAAAAGAGCCAACGCACAACGCTTACTAACGCCGGGAAAAAATCGAGACAGTCACTCATGCAGATGGGTTGAAAAGCCTTTGAACATCGAAACGTATACTGCTGTATGCGGCAGAAACAGGCCTAGAAAGCACGCGCCGGTGACATCGGTGCGTCCGAATAACAGGGTTAATCGCCTAAGCAAATGCAATACAAACTACACGGAGAGTAGCACTATGTCTCTCAGTGAAAACGTTGGCGATGCCCGAGACACCTGGAAAACTTCGATTACTTCACATCGTAACATTTCGTCGCAACTGTCCTGAAGGGAATTGATTGGTTGCCAGTCGCGTGGCGAAAAATGTCAACTTGAAATACATCGCAGGTGCACCTCCAGCTTGAGTATGTGTCTCACGAATTTAATCAACCCAGAAGGCAAGTTAATTTTTCTCAGTAGCTTAGCCTCAAGTTCTCAGCTCTGGCGGATGACGAACACTGCTGCATCAAACGCCAGCAATCTAGTGGAAGCATTGGAGCAAAAAAGTTCACAATTGATCCAGGGACAAATTCACCAAAGTTACCAGATCCATTGTTCGGTTCAGAAATTACTTGACGATCTTTTTAAATTGTCGGAGTCACACGATAATTTAAATATAGCGTTTAGTCAAGATTTCGTTGAAATTCGGAACGAGCAAGTTAATCGTGATCAATACGTCACCAACACTATTATCTTTCAATTATGATCAAAAACATGTTATCAATTTCCGACCAAACGCCTGCACACAACTACTGCTTTGCACTTGTTCGAACAAAACTAACGTGTTTTTTAACTTCATTGCCAAATGCGCTGTCAAACAGAACCTTCGAGAAAAACTGTGGGAGCAGTTGTTTTCTGAACATGAATCGCGTAGTTTTTACCACTGGAAAATCGCCAAAACTGTAGCAGTGCACGTCGTGTATCCGCCATGTGTTTTTATTGGTCTTAGAGAGAAAACCTTCATGTGATAAATCGTGGGTTTGGTTCAGTCCCGTCGCCACGGCCCACGGGGGCGTTTGTGAGCTAAGCCCCCCCAAACTGAAATAGGAAACACTATAACGCAGTGGAATTTTGTCAATTTTTACAATGCCAAGCCCCCCTGCACAAGCGTAAAGCTCCCTGTTGAGACTTTCTGGCGACGGTCCGGCTCGGTCACTTTAGTATACGTGGGTCAGCAGTCAACAGAATCTGAAGAATGTTGTAAAATAACAAAGGCACTTCGGAATGAAAGCGAAAGAAATCCCAGGGTGACGTCGCACGCAGCTCTCATTTGCAATATCAAACAGTTTTTCTGCGGCGGGCGAACTTAAGTCAAGCGTGCAAACCAGCGCCGCAACCAGTTGGCATTTTCGGTTAGGGAGCAAAATTATTGTAACTTGTTGTTGTACCTAACAACTAAACATGTTTTTGAAAATTTCGGGGGCGGCAATTGCCCGGTTGCCTCCTGCTTGCGGGCCTGGTGCAAACACAAGCTTCTGATGTAAAAGAAAACGATTTCAGTCAACAGAAGTTACATTTGTTTGAATTTTACGCAATCAAGCACATCAATTCCGAAATGCTCGAAGGACTGAATAATTTAGTTCATGCGCAAAAAACAAGAATCACCTTCGCAGCAAAATTGCAGGTAGCACCGCTTTCGCTTCCAAGAGCGTTATTAACAACGACGACAAAAACAGACTTTTTCCTAGAGATACACTTCACGTGAAAAACAAACCCGCCAGGGAGAGGCGTGCATGAGCAACGCTGCTTGTGGGTAAGACACGTGTGTTGAGTTTACGCTTTCAAATAACAGCCGTCTTCGGTCGTAAACGGTGGAGTAGCGCGTGAGCAGATTGGGTTTTGAAAGTAACATCTGAAGAAGTTTTTGCCTTGGGTTTCCATACGCTTAATTTTCATATAAGTAAAACAATATGCTATATGCGGCATGAAAACACTAGTACTAATTGAATTTAACATCCAGCCACGTACGTAAAGGCACTGTAGCTAAATGAATGATTTCGCTGCCCATCTTTATTAAAAACATAGCAAACATAGACAAAAGTAGCAATTGTTTCCACTTCAACGGCGGAAAAACGTAATTTTTTGTCTTTGCTCCGTCGTTTAAAGACTATTTTATATTATTGCAAGATGGTGTGGTGGGTAGAAACCGCACCGACACAAGCCTTACATATCATGAAAGACGTAGGTGTTCCAACTCTGGCCCGCCGGTATTGCATTGCGCAGAGCTTCTCAAACTTCTTTGTTCTGCAATCCCATTTTGAAAAAGATTTTTCTATGTGACCCCCTTGATGGATAGCCTAGATGTTAATGATATGTGCAAACGTCCCATTATGTTATTGATACTTGTAACGTCCCATTACAAATTTCAAGAGGCATTTTTGTCTATGGCGAAATCATGCAAACGCACACAATCGACGTAAGTAACGAAACAGTAATAAAACTACCACGTAATGGAAACAATAAGGCGAAAAAAAATTTAATTCAGTTTATCGAAGTTATCAAGCACAACTAATGGGATGGACGCACTCAGGGGCAGTTCCAACCAGTAACTTTACGGGGGGCGATTTCCGCAAAATTTGGTTGTCAAGTCTCATTACGGGCTCGCTACTGCAGAGTGTAAGAGAGATGAAGCATACTTCACAACATTGCTGTGACAAAACAAAGGCCAAAATGGCTTCATATCGTGAATGCTGTGTTTCGAATTGCACAAGATCATGGTGAACAAAATTACTTTCGTAGGTTTTAGGAGGGGGGGGCGCGATCGCCTTCCCTCAGGATGCACTTGATTTTTACACAGATCATCCATGCATAGATTGATACAGTACAAGACAACGGAGGCAAAGGCCATTCTCAACATTTTTCAAAAATAATCGGTTTTTGGACATGAAGATCACCAATTTTGAGAATGCCTCTTCACACAAATATATTGTGCAAAAGGCTAATAGCTAAGCTTATGAATGGCTACATCAGAAACGACTGGGTATTCCTTTTGTATTCTTATCCAAAAATCACAAACTTTATTTTGGAAATTCCAGTTGCAAAACTTTTGTCCGCAAACTAATGCTGGGTATGGGAAGCGTGTGATTTCCTGAAATTTTAATTGTGTATGATTTACGGATCCAACTTTTTCTGAATCATATTCCAAAGTACTTCTGAAACAGTGTGTGAAGCTCTTAACTTTAGTCTAAAGCAGTTGGCCAAGACTAGAGCTAGAGTTCTAGACACAAGCGTGCCATCGTGTCGGAATGAATGCAACAAGGTCTATATTGATCAGTAAGTTAAAACAATCATGACGTAACAACGCATAACTTGTTGTGCTTAGTTGATTAATATTATATCAGGTTTTTTTAGGGAAAATGTTAGGTACCTGGTATGGATCTGCATGGGCCCAATTTTCTCTGATCCTCGGGACCATCGGGTCCCTAAAACATCTTTAAAAAACCCTGATTATTTGATAGCTTAGGCATACATCCTAGTAGGCAAAACAACTCACAGCATGAATCACGGTATTACCCATAAAAATGCATTAGAAATACATTCACTGCATGTCTACTTTCAATTTTCTTGTAAAGTTTGCAAAAACTTTTATATCTAATTTGTCAACCAAATTTGTTTCACGACCCCAAAATGACATTTCGCGGTCCCATATGGGGTCGCTACCCACAGGGTGAGAAGCCCTGGCATAGCATGTACCATTAAAACTACAAATCCCATAATGCTCTGCGGATGTTTAAGCGCTTTAATCGGCACAGAACCCTGCGGTGTTTGTGACGTCACACCAGTCACAATGACCTCACGTGGAGAAGGATTTTTTCAATAAAAATCAATGTTTGCCGCGGCTTGTCCAAGATACAAGGTTTAGCCCAGTGTATATGAGTTTAAAACCCCCTGATGTAAGACTTCGCTAACTCACAGCGCACACAGAGATCAAGCGGAACAAGCCTGAAACTTCAATAATTTTTGACAATCGTGAGGTCACAACACAATAACGCATGCTGCACTGTAGCAAGCACATGCTTCAATCTTACCTTCAGGGCCAGACACAGAACCTAATAGCAATGCAATGTGAAAAGGAAGTGCTTACAAAAACACAATGCAGCACTTCTCACAATAACGCTGACAGTGCGTGCTTATGGAATTAAGAGTATGGCTGCTCAGCTGATAGGGAACGGTTTATCAGTGACGCTCGACTTTGCTGTGAAATTGCTTATGGTAGAACCAGGGGTGTAGTGGCTCGGAACGCGTGGCAGCGGCATTTCCACACTTTTTTCATAGTAACCTGACTTGACAACGTGTGTTATTACTCAAATTTCCTGTGCGCATCTGCAGAGGTCGCATAAACAACAAGCTCTCTTGCGCAGCACCCTGGCATAATTATTTTGTAATTGCTGATAATGTCTAACGTTTGGCTGCGTTCCCACACTTCTTTTATTTGAAAATGGCTAGTTTTTTGGTGCGTTCCCACACTTCTTGTCCTAGCACAACACCCCTTGGCAGAAGTGCTATTTAGTGTCAGGGGTTGGAAAAATTTACCCTGCAAAGCATTGACAGATGTCTAATGCCACGAAACGCTTTATCAGAAATATTCAACATCAACCAACGACTTATGAAATTTCTAAGGAAATGGCTGCAAAACCGCGAAGCCACGGACTACCAGCTCTATTTCACATGCCGCGCTGCTACCGTATGGCAGGACACGCGGTGGGTAGTGGTTAATAGGTCTGGCCTTTGGAATCCACGTGCGGAAAAAAGACTCCAGTTTATAACGGTTTCGCCCATCGTTTATGTACTTTTTTACCTTTTCAACACGCTGTGGTTTTGCACCACACTTACGTCATTTCACCGCAGCCAACAAAGCACATGAACAAACGTATTGTGCACTTTTAACAAGTAGCTAATCTGATTCCGAAGCGGTAACTACAGTTGCATTTTTAACCAAGGCCTCGTACTCAGTCAGACCTTTCATACACAGCATCACAAGCGAAAAGCAGATTATACATTTCTTAACTGAAATACCCAACGCAAAGAAACACTCTTCCGGTGAGTCTCAGTGAGCACGGGTGTAAAAAGTATACCAAGAAAGACTAGACCAAAGGTCTCCAAACTTTTTGTGAGATGGCCACGTAAGCTACTACATAGCAGTTTGAGGACCGGACATCTTACGTAATAAGATTGTCTTGGGATATGTTACATTCTACCAAATCAACGAATGTTTCGTGAAGATAGCATTTTTTCACATTATGGACAAAAATGTATTTGTGGCCAGTAGCAATGGCTTCGCGGGTCGGATGGAAAGACTTGGCGGGCCGGATTTGGCCCGCGGGCCGTAAGTTGAAGACCCTGCTCTAGACCGCTAATTCCCATGTTTGGATCCACAGACTCAAAGGTGTCCAGACAAAGGTTCAACAGAAAAGGCCACAACCCTAAATACTCTGGCCCATTGAGATCCGCTCCCTACAAAAAAGAAAAGACCGCGTGCCGCAAAACTCCCTCGACATCTAAAAAAGTTAGCTTGCATGTCATATAAAAGAAACGTACAAAACCAATGAAACTATTACAAGAAAACCAAGTTTTTCAATTACATTTAATGAAATAATGAACTGAGGCAAAAACAAATTCAAATTATATACTGATTACTCATTTTTCAAATCACAGTGAAAAGCAGCAAAGGTAAGTTGAAACAGACACGTACAATTTTAAGCTACGGCTTACCGACCCTTGTTTAAAGGGACGATAATTACATTTGTTGAAAGGCATAAACCAGGGGTGGGGAACCTATTTATTATCACGGGCCGCATGATTTGTGCATTATCGCTGGCGGGCCGCAAAATCAAGTAATTTTATCCTAAAATTCTACCTTATCAAAGTACCTGCTTATCATGGAGCTTCGTCTTGACGCGATGTTGTACTCTAAATTGGGTAACAAAAATTCTGTTGCGGGCTATATCAAATGTTTACGCGGGCCACATGTAACCCTCCCTTGTCATAAACCGATGTTACAATTAACCGTTTAAGGAACACAAACTTTTGACAGATCTTTTTTTTTAATTGTAATCAGATGTTTTTTCGTAACTAACATCTTCATCATTCACAATTTCCGAACCAAATTTTGAATTTATTTTCAAATTCTAAGGCATTCCATTTTTTATCCGAGTAATAGTGAAAAGCATCTTGCGAAGAATTGCACTGTTGTGCTCGACATAAAAAAACGCAGAGGAATAACGAATGCAATGTTTTCATCCGCGGGCGCTACATTTTATGATGTGGTCTGTGACTGGAGAAGGCTGGAACTTGCTGGTTTAGATGAAGCAACGTTCGCAGAAGGGTCGCAACAGCATGATTACGTTAAAGAAGATTTCGTCTCTGCAATCCACAGCATCACAACGCATAAGACAACAAAATAGCAAGACGAGCATTTGTTTCTAAACAAGAATCTAGAACGTTCCACGCACGAATCACACGTCGCATCGCGTTTGATAAAAAAGTTTCTCGAAGTTGGCAACAACCACTACAGCCGTCTCTTTAATATCAATACACGTTTGATTCTAAAACTACACACTACACTAATCAAATCCACCCAAACTACACTAGGTAATCGCGCATCCAAAACAGGTTAAACAAACCATTGTATAAACATGGACTCAGGCCTACTAAGGACAGGTCCTCAATGTTAGATGTGTCAGGGTAAGCTTCCTGCAACAAACTTGTTGCAGACTTCGTCAAAAAATTACATTTTAGCTGTCTCCACGCTCAATACACCACACACAGACACCACGCACTAGTGGACGCCACAGTTAACACACACCTTGTACTTGTAAAGAACATCGGAAAAGTTTTCTACAACGGTACCGCATTTTAACGCACAAACAAAAAGCTTGCAGACTAAAAGGTGCTTCTTGTTCAGGGCATCAACGCACAACTTGTCATATAAGCTTGATATTAGATTTCACACCAGCTACTTTCACACTCAATACCGAGATAGAAAGACAAAATGCACCAAACCTTTAATAATTTGTCAACATATGTCACATTCAAGCACATCTCTGTAGCACTACAAAAACACTCCCAAGTCGTTAACTATCCAGATAAGTCTCAACTACCCACTGTTTTGAATTCGGCATTCTCAACTCACGTAAAGCTACCTGAGATTCAGGGCTACGTTGCTTTGTAAATAATACGTTTTTGCCATTTTCAAAACCGCCTAACACACCATAAGCCTGTATTTCGTTCTACTATCAAAGGTTTTTGATTCCATAATTGTTCGGAAAAAATCTAGAAAACAACATCCGATGTTCCTGTTAATGGCTGAATTCTGCAGCTATTTTAGCCGATTGCGCAGTCAGGACGTAACGCCACGCGATACTAACAATCTGGTGAAATATTGACTACATTGTTGTACAATGCAGTAACACCTTTTCATTGCGTTAATAGCCACTAGCCAGAGGTATTTGTTTTTTTCGGCAAATTTTTGAGGGTTCCGGTCGAATTCCTAGGCTTTGCGTGTACTTGCCCTACGCTTGCTGGTGTTGGTGGAAAACAATTGAGCGATGACATACATAACCGCTTGTGGAGTTTGAAACACGATTAGCGTCAATCAATTGTAATGATTTTTGCCTGGAGCGCGAGGTTCAGCGGAACTTTGCAATGCAACAGTTTTGATTTTATTACGATGCAGAATAGTGCAATCGCAAGGTCCCTAAGCTTAGCAGTACCCAACTATACGAGGAGAAAAAAGGGCTACGCAAACCAAAGTAACTCGAACTTCGTTTGCTTGTGGTTCCTGACAATCGACACTTTTCGCAGTGAGGTTTTTAACTATTGTTGCGGCAAACGACCGCTCTGCTGAACTTGAAAAAAAACTTTCGACTCGCTTCTCATGACATTTTCCTTATGAAATTAGCATTCAAGAGTAAAAGTACAACTTCAAGGAAACAGCTGTGTCGTTTTTTGCCGCTTGAAGGGTGAGAAGGCTAACGCGTATTTTACAAAATAAAAATGCATTCTTGGCATCCGAAATTCGTGGAAGCGTTATTGCAACTGACAGGTAATTGTCAAATCAGGATTTTTTTTCTTTATTTGTAAATTACGGAACGCCGTCACTGGAAACAAAAAACTGAAGTCATTGGGGTCTATTTGGTCTTTGTCCACGCCGTGGTATTTACTCCATACAAGGGGTCTCCAAACTACGACCCGCGGAGCCATTTTGCAAATAATGAAAAAATAATACATTTACGAAAAATTTGTTGATTTGGTAGAATGTAACATATCCCGAAACAATCACATTAGGTAAGATGCCCGGTCGTCAAACCGCTGTGTAATAGCTTATGCGGCCCTCGGACAAAAAAGTTTGAGAACCCATGTTCTATAGTATACCAATGACAAAGCTACGTGCAGCTTGATAACCCTTCAACGTAGCATGCAAGCCCACTTACAAGCGTCCATTCTCAGTCAACATGTTACTTACAAGTCGAACTCTTTGGTTTCGAAACGTTCTGGAAAAAACTGTTTTGAAACGCAAACTTGTTAATTCACATGCGCACTACCGCCAAATGGTCGTCTTTGTTCCAATTATCCGTGGGCTGTCGCATTTTACTGGTCATCCGGCAACACCGCAAAGAGACAAAGCCTATCATCGGGCATCAGATCATCTTCAGATCAAAAATCCAAACGACTGTATGTCGGCGCAAAATCAAAGGGAAATTCGACTTTCGTAAAATAGTCATTCACTACTTTTCCTAGGAAATTTCAAAGCTCGCTCAACACCGCAACCAAAACCCGCTACCTCTGGAGATGTACACAAGCAGTTAGTTTTTATAGCACCGCAAAAAAACGCAAATCTACCAATCCAAACACACTACCTAAGCAGAATCCCACATTTTCAAGTTGCTATAAGGCAAACTGAACCACAGCACACCAAGGGCTCACCCTGGTTGCTAATAGTAACTGAACCAGTTGAATCCTGACGTTTCAAGCGCTTGGTCAAAGCAGTTTTCCGTAAAAAGTCTGCGCTTATTCGAAGCTGTTTCTCTAAGTAATCTGGCAAAATAAACTAAACCAAATGACCTCACGAAATTTGTTCCATTCATAGCTCATGAAATATTTTAGACTTTACCGATAGCCAAGCGATCGAGGTTGTTGTGCATCACTTCGGGAGTGATGTAATCATAAATCCAGTTGGTTTGGTTGGTAACTCTGATTTGTGAAAACTAGTTTCAGTATGATAGGCGATAACGCATAAACGCCAGAAAAAATGTTTCGAATAAACAGAGCAATAAACAGAATGCACCACCTCAAAGCTCCGAATATTCACGAGCTCAAGATGAATTTCACGGTGTTGCTTGCGGTGTAACGAGGTCACGCAGTTCACTGGACCCTTGAAAAATCTGCAGCACTTCGCCTACCCGATCCCGTTTGCCCCCCGGCCCGACGCGTGTATCTATTGGAGGTTCGAAACAGTTCGTCAACAGAGAACCTACTGAGTCCTGGCCATAACGGTGAGCTGCAAGCAACGATGGGGTTGCAACTCGGGAGTCTTGCAATTTTAGGAAAACTGGAATACCCTTTAGCTATCCTTATTCCCAGGTCCACTCTGGCAGGAGCAGTGACGCCCTGACAGGCTCCAACTGTGGGTCAAAAAGTTCTCAACAGCAGGCTGAGATTTTCAGCCATGTAAGGCAACCGGCAGTCCAGGTACGGGGAAGTGAAATGCTGGTGGAAAATATTTCTCCATACTGACACTTCCCGCACCTGAACCTGACTCCAACATGTTGGGTCACACTTTTATTTGGCGCTCTTTGGAGCAGTGGTCTTCATCCGGTGGGCTATGGCCCAGTGGTAGGCCATGACGCTTTTTCCAGTGAGCCACACAGCTTGGCGTAAATCAGAATGAAACTATTATGAAGCTTGCATATTGACGTCATTATGACCAAATAAGATAGGCAGTGGCAAGAACTCCACCTGAATGTTACGTTTGTGACACAACTCCCACTTAATAATGCTTGCTGAAGCTGTATTTACGAGAATTGCTAAAACGCTATGACATAGCATTGCAATTGTTATAGCACAGCAGTTAATGCTAAGCTACAGTTATAGCGGTGTTAGCTCTATGAGATTATAAGCTATGGGCTATCACCTATATCTTTTCACAGGGGTCGGCAACCAGCGGCTCTTTAGCTCCTATAAAGTGTCTCTCTTGATTTTTTGAACTTGCATTTGATTAGAATCGACTTGATCACATTTTAGCCTATGCCCCTATGAAGTCGCATGAAAAATGAAACGGTGTCAACGTTTTGTGGCTCCTCACCGTTCCTATATGCTGGAAGATGCAGAACAGCTCTTTTGTTAAAAAAGGTTGCCGACTCCCGCCATAACCCTTGACCCGGCTCGCTTTGGAATTTGTCAAAGCGATCATCCTCTCTCATACTGGTTCTACCAAGCACACACACACAACAATATCGATGAGGGAACATTTCGAACGTCTAACACTTCGGTAACGCAACGGTCTGAGACCTTGTCTAAAATTAACCAAAAGATAAAATCCGGATTGAACGCAAAATGGAATAAACTGAAGGGCATCCCGGCAGCTCGAATTTTTATGTGTAAATTGCAACGATATCTTGTAGCACTCTTCATGATTGACAGTTGTTTTGTCATAAAAGTTATTTTTCACGATAAGTGGTGAAAACTCGAATAAAAAAGCTGAAGCGGTTGACGGCTTAAGTGGGTTAAAAAAAGGTTTACTCGGGGCGTATTTGCACAACACTATAAAAATACAGTTTGTTACCACTGCACATCTCAGAGGTGCTGCAACAGAATCACAAAACCGATGGTAGACGGGAACCATCTGGCAGCACGATGGATGAAGGAACCCAATTTACTTATCATTTTTCGTTTCTCAACTGCCATTCCGTTACAAGCATCCGCGCCATCCCCACACACCCCCCGGGTTACGAAAGGCAAGAGGTCAGTAGTTCCGCGGGGCACATTAAAACCAATGCTTTCAGGGTCAGTAATTGCCTGAAGAAGATCTGAGACACCAATATATCTTTCCCATTACAAATAAACTCTACATACAAATAGGATTTTTGCCAGCAATGCAACGGTCTCGCCTTCTCTCCGCACCAAACCTTGCGGTGGTGCCGTTCTGAAAATAATTACGTTCGTTTCCTGCTCTTCCGCTATCGCATCGGGGAGAAGGCAAAAAAGACATTAAACAAATTGCCGCTAAAACGCAACAACACGGGGGTAACCACGCCATACTTCAAACAACCGAAAGAGAACGACTCGGGGGCGGGATCGTAAGTTTCATTGCCGGGTTTTGTAACAAACGAACAAACATCCCACACCTGACGCAGTCATTCACTTTTTGCATCACGCAGCTTCAACTTTCGGGAGACACTCGTCACTGACATACGACATTGCCATGCCGCAACACAACGACACACACGCGCCCAACGCACAGTTGCAGCAGTGATGCAGAAGCACGAGGTTGTAGAACACATAAGTGCAGGCTGCTACCACTAACGCGGGCGATGAATTGTGCACTAGAGCTTACCGTTTGTCAATCCTGCGAAGTACAGAACACAAGAAAATAATTACATGATCTGATTTTATCTTAACGAGCAAGTAGGAAGACAACAACTGCGAAATTTCAAAAAGAAATGAAAAACACTGATGAGACAACAAGGAAAACGTAGATCGCTTGGACTCTTTCCAGACGTTGCCCTAATTGTTGGCATAGGAGAACATACGTAGTATTAAAGAAACGTGTACGCTTGTCGAAATGCAGGGGAGGTTTTGTTTTAGGTCAGATTTACTATCCGAAGGGGTACATTTAAGGTTAGCAATAAAAGAGAAATATATTTTTACATATCCTTATTTCCAAATAGTTACACATATATCAATTAATATTATTTTGAAAAACTGTTGTATGCCTATTGTTAAATATATCTATGATTAAGCATGATAAAATATTTTTTATCGTAAGAAATTTTTCAGGGGTACATGTTCATCTGTCGAAATTCATAAGGGGTACATGGTCAGAGAAAGTTGGAACCCCTGTTTTAGGTAGTCATGAGGGTGTTAAGCTGAGTGACCGAAACAGATGAAAAGCGTTGGTGCAATACGACGCTTGTGCGAAAAACGTTTTTACTCGAGAGCTGCAGGCGAGGTAATCCGTCAAGTGTCGATCAAGTTTTTACTCGCATAACGAGCGCAAGGGAAAGAAATAGTGCGCAACAAACGAATTCGAACTGCTGCTGATTTTTCAGCAGCGTCTTGTTCATCCGGAAGCGCGGTTCGGTACAAACCTGGTCAGCGACTACAAGCAGCATTTAAATAAAAACGTTATCCTGCTAAGAAGCCTTCTTTGCATTATGACGTTTAACAAAGTGCTATCTGCGGCGGGAAACCTTGCAACGTATACACGAAGATAATGGGCTTTTAAAGAAAACGACTCCTAAAACAAGTAAACCGTATTCTGTAACAACGAGTTGTGTTCTTATAAGTCTTATTTCAATTTTTATATAAGCTGGTCCTTCGTGGCATCTTATACAGATGCACAAAGTTGTGGGAACAACAGCATCGAATTGAGCAGCAAGACATACTGATGTTCACCGAATTAGTACGTTTTTTCAATTACAGCGCATCCTCGATTAACCGGCCCCTCGGTTAACCGGCAGGGTTCAACAGGGAGGAACATTCAAAAAATTATGCGATTTTAAACTTCACCCGAGTTTGTTTCGTTTAGCATTTAAATTGTTTTGTGGCTAAGCTTGTTCTCATACTAGTTTCGTTTTTTGTAGGTTTTGTAGGTCACCCTACAATAGATACTTTTCTTATCCGGCCAAGATTTTGGAAAAAGGTTGCCCAACATGGCCGGATAATCGAGGATGCACTGTACTCTACATGAAGAAATGCGGAAAGTATTAATTATAATTGCAAATAATAGGAGCACAGGCTTATAGCCTTGTCAAAACTTGACGAGGGATTCGAAAGTTAAGCAAATCCTAATGGCCTTAACGGCTTATCAAATATCGTAAATTATTTATACTTTTCTGAAGCTTCCTACTCTTAGCAGCAAGCGATGGTTTGAAACAGAGTCGAATTTGACATCGCGGGACGTTTGCGAGCGCACAAAATCTCATCACATCAAAAAAGAATATTATTATTCATTTTGTTTTGCCCACCATTTTCCTTCAGCAATATCACACGATATGACGACGATTTAGGCCCAAGTGAGAATAAATCATTGTGAAACGAAAGAGATAAAGAGCTTGGGTTACATGCATTGACTGCTGAGCAAAGCACCAAAAATCAAAACGCAAGTTTCAAAGAAAAATTATCCGGTGGTAGAGGATGACACAAGATCAACAAAAAATTACATGTAAAAAGGCTTATTAGAAAAAAGGTGACCAAGCAAGATTTTGAACAAACTTCAACGAAAGAGAATGAAACAGACCTAATGTCTTATTTTTGTTATAGATGCGAATAACTAAGAGAAAACACCTGCAAAGTGACATTTTATCGCCGCACATGGCATCAGGCAATTAGCACTTGACGTGCCAAGTTGCACATACCTTCGAAACTGTCATCCCGCTCTGCCATCAGCTCATCGTCGGAACATATGTTGAGAACATTCACCAGCATTTCGGTTACTGAAAAAAAATCGCAGCCGTGGAACTGAGATGAATTTTGACAGACGCGCTCCGGTCTACGTTTGACAGGCGCTATTTACACCAACGACGTCAAAGTCCAACAAGACTTTAAAGGGCCCAAACCTTTGACGAGCTTTACGGAATGAAAGAAGTAGCATACACGGCAACAGTAACTTGACCCGCGTCAGACTTAAAAGAAGAGGATGGCAGTGGCAGAAGCTCGACATTTGGTTTGAAAGAGAGAAGCGAATTTCATCTTAATCCCACGGAGTTCATCACCCATTTTAAATGTTTAGGCCAGACAGGGTTTCACGCTGAGCTGGCAGTCCCTTATTACGCTGCTTTTACGGCAAACACACGGCACATGCACTTTGCGGAAAGAAGGCTTATGTGCCACCTGTAAAAAGCGCGATCTCGAACAGTGCGCAGGTTTGTTTGTTTGCGAACAAAGATGCGGAGCAACCTTTAGTGAAAAAGTACTGGTTTAATGTCTGAACTGAATGAAAGTTGATGACAGGTTATCGGGCCAGTGAGACTTGTCCAATTCGGCAAAAGACCCATTTTCTTTAGCCGTGTTTCTCAAGTTTTATGGGTCTGCTGTATAGCAAGCTTTCGCATGGAACCAAGCGTACCGTCACGTGGGTGAGCCGACGCACACTAGAAATCATTACTAATTGACACTTGACAGACACCTGTACCTTAGAGATGTTATGGCAGAGAGACACGTTCAAAACCGCACAATCTACAAGGCATCGCCAGGAACGAGAAGTTGCGCTGGTTTCGACTTCGGGGTTTGTCGTATCTATCTAATATTGCATTGTAAAGGTCAACGTAAAGTTTTTCATTAACATTCCTTCAAAACACCACAAGTCATGTTCGAGGCGAGCACAACAATGGCCAGATGCCATTTGCAACTGACAGCAAATCAATCGACAGTTGTCAGTGCTACCAGTGGCATAACTTACGGGGGAAAGAGGGACGAATCGCCCCCTCCCTGACAAGTTAAATGCACACAAGGGACTCCACTTAGCTTGTATTTCGGTTTTAATATACTTTTGGTTTTCAATAGGTTGTTTTTTGCGTTTTTCGGAGTATTTTCCGGTGATTTAGAGTTTTAGTATAGTCATCTACATCCGGATTCACCATCATTTCTAATTTTTTTTGTGAGTTCTGGCTAATGGGCCCCTCACAGAGGCCAGTGGACCCGTTCAGCTAGTTCTCCTCCTGGCTCAAATCTGTAATTACGCCACTGATTGCTGCCATTCCCATCCCTATGCCACCCCGGCTTTCCACAAGTCGGATACCTTCGCCACGAGAAGAGGGGATTGTTTGTTTCAGCCGGAATTTAGGTACGCTATTGATAACGACAAAGAAGGCGAAAATCATGAGAGACAGGTGCCGCATTTGAATCCCTCACCTTTTTCACCAACGAACGGCAGAGACCACGTGAAAACGTCCATGAAGTTGGGCAACCAATATGGATGTGGCACGCAGTTAAACTGGCGAATGTTCATCACGTTGTTTTCGTACTTGAGAACAGCAGCTGCATTGTAAACAGGCAAGTTGCAAAACTAAGCATGCAAAGTAGAACAAGATGGGGTCCATTTGCGAACTTCACGAGTATCCTTGTTTTGCACCGAAAACCGATGTCTTAGCACAGTGGTTCTTTCTTAAGCGGGGGGGGGGGCACCTCCCCTGGGGTCGTCAATCGATTTCAAGGGGAGCGCGAGCCCTTATGCGTTTTGCAACACGGAGAGTTTGATCAATAAATTAACCAATAAATACATTTGCTTTTACATCTTGTTTATTGTCAGGGGGGGCGTGAAACAAAAGACAATTACTTAAAAGGGGCGTGGTAAGAACCACTGTCTTAGCAAGTGGGACATCACTCAGAAACAAGAGTTGAGTTCTTTTACATCCTTTACATTCTACAGCACGCGTGAAAGTCGGCATCACTTGCAGACCGCACGACTGCATACCTTTGTTGTTGTATACATCTAAATAGTTCGGAGCGGAGAAGATGGTGATAAGGGACGGGAAGCCTGTTACACTGCTTTTCTTGTACATCCGGTACCTAGAAAAGAGGTCGACGCGTCACTACGCTCTGAGGTGGAAGATCCCGGTATACAAGGTGGACAAAATCTATAATGCGCATCGAAAGACCGTCCAAACCCGCGAAGTGGACGCGGTGACACGGAAGAGCCAACTCACAACGATTTGTAACCTGACAGTGACGAGGTAATCCCCATTCTGATGAAAACAAGAAGTTTTCCTGGAGTCATCGCTTGAACGACCAGCTGGACGAGAATCGGGGCGGCGTAGCGCTTGCTATCGAGACTAGACAGGCTTGCGAAATGCTTGTTTGATAGGATGCGCCAGCTTGAGGCCAAAAATAGTTTGTTTGAAGTCTTCACATTACACTGCCACGCTTTGCTGGATAAAATCGTGTCCTGTACTAAAAACCTGCATTGGGAAAAAGCAAAAACGTTCAGAAATGATCGTACATACCCGGCATCTTGAGCTTCGTGCGCCCTTATCAGGGAAAGCAGACTGTTATGTTGAAGAAATTCGCACACGGCTGGGTAACTGCGAAAGCAAACGGAAGGTACGATTTAGACGCAGTCGACAACCAGCCAGCAAAGGTGCGCTCGCCGAGAAGCGTGGGAAGTTGGCGAGCGCTAAGAATTTCCGCGACCCGTCTTCCGGGCCGCTACGTAACCTGCAACACTTTCGACCCAACTTTCGAATCGATGCATAATTTAAGACGGGCGTAATGCGGCTCGGGTTAGACATTTCACTCCTATATATAATCTCTGCCCGCCACGCGCAACCGATTGCTGATGATCCTTTTCAAATGGCGTGGCAGCAAACGTTAAGCTCACGCCGCGCTTATTCGGGTTCGATCAATTAACCGTATCCGGCCGCAGGAAATGTCGAGACGGCGGAACGCAAGTTCAGGCGTGCACATCCAAGTCTTACTTCGAACGTTAATCCAAGCGGTAACATTATTCACAATGGAATCAGGTCCGCAACCGAGCAATTGCCATCCGAAAATTTTAAAAACATTCTTAGTTGTTAGGTACCACAATTTACAACCATTTCGCTGCCGAAAATATCGGCTGGTTGCGGCTGTGATGAATGGAATTATTGCCGAAATAGCGATAACGCAAGAGATTCAGAACTGCTCGCAAAGCCGTTGTGTTTTCAGAACATTGTGAACACCTCAAACGTGTAGACCTTTCAAGCCAACAACCAGACATTCGACAAACTGATCTCTACCAAACATCAGCTACCTGTAAAAGTAGGAACAACCCCTGACTGTATTGTGAGAATAATGTTCGTCGGTGTGCTCGCTTCCGAAATCCTCCAGCGGATCCGACCAGAGGATGTCGCACATTGGTCCAAACGCCGGGGGTTCCTTGAACCGGTCCAGCTGCGAAAATACCAGAAGTATTGTGGAGCTTGTCGGAGTCTCCTCAGTGAGGAATGATGCGCTTGGAGGAGAGACAGAGAAAGCAACGGTTTGTCAGCAAACCGTGCACGACGTACTTAAAAGTATTCGCAATTGTGGGAAAAGTACATTGTGGTGTCGACAACAGGCGTTTGACCCAACTATGCAGTCATACCAAGTCTTTGGAAAAAAGTACGCTTAGACTTCTTCTCACATGCAGGAGAAAATAAACGTAAACACAGATACGGAAAACGATTGCGAAAAATATAGGTCGTCTTCTTCTGTGAAAATGTAACAAATCTCAGATGCTTTCGAGCTGGAGGCGGATCAAGAAAACCGGTAAATAGCGAATTTGCTTCGATAATGAAACAATTTAAATGTTATTTTCCACTGATCCGTGTAATTGGCCAATTGTGAGAAATTTTTCACAAAACACTGCGCACGGGCCTGGAAGTTAGACGTACACACAAATGGAAGGAGTTCAGGCCAGGGCTGTAACTATTTTGATCTGTGAAAAAAATTTTATAACAGGTCACCAGACAGTGCATTTTAACGCAACAGACTTTTCGACCACCAAGTAACCTAACTTTTTGCAGTATAAAGTCTTCCTTTGTTTTTCATAAAATAATCTTGATAACAAAACTGCGAAGGTGCTGCTGTATCACATAACAAAAATGGCCAACACATTCATTAATATCAGCAACAAATGCCAAAGCAAGGAAAGCGAAGGTACGCTTTGGATAACTTAATCACCCCACAAACCCCCTGTAGATGCCAAATGTCTCCACAAACCTACTCTTGAGGCACGATTCGATTCCGAATTTCACTATGCTACGTTGCCTGCGCATCGCAGTGCTTTGTGAAAGATCCAAATAAAATAGTACACACAGTGAGTTTATGCTCTAAGTTTCTTAATGCAAGCTCGTAAAATCCTCTCATTGAGTCAACGCGCTGGAAAGCAGGGTTGCCAGGTCCGCGGATGGCCCACAGACGCCAAACCGCTTGTCAACATGCACGCCAGATAGCTTCAAAAATGCCCAACAAACCGAAAAAGACGAATGCCGTCGCTTTTGTATTAACCAGATGAGTAATAACAAAACACACGATGTTGCTGCAGAATCACTACTACTACTACTACCCAGAAGTATAGCATACAAAGTCATGAATTGTCGTCATACCCCAAACGTACGCATAGATTAAACTAGAAATCCTGTTGCACATTTTACAACCTTTAACACAAGGATTTCTCCGGCAGTAAGCATATCCTGAACAACATATGCTGCAATTTCCTTTTATAGAAATTTCTTTAAAAATTTTGTGATATTTGCTGTTCAAAAATTGAATGAACAACGCGCATTAAAAAACAGTCTGCTACATTCACAGGTAAATCCTAAACATAAACTGAATACGCTCTAACTTTAATGTGTGCAGTTTGTATAGAATGCAGCAAACAAACGCAATTTTTAACTCAATCAAATCTCCATGGAGAGCTTCAATTAACGTGAGCACCCTACTATCAGCGCAGCTCGACTGAGAAGTAAACAAGTTATGCATATATACCAAAGAAATGTAAACGAAACGTCCGATTTAAAAAAGTGTGTCGCGTCAAGAAAAACGATCGCTGTCGTTCACAAAACAACCTTTAAGTAGTTCGTATAAACAGTTTTTGTAGTCTGTTTGAGCAACGGCAGAAAAAAGTGGCCTGCGCACAGAAAGAACAATAAGACAGTTTTGAAAGCAAGGTTATCCACATACAACTTGAATAAATCTGACCTAGAGTGGTGGAGCCGGAGACGCGCCGAGACCATCGAGTTATGCTGTTACCATGTGCGCGACTTCTACAAATTTGAGTAACCGTCCAACGGCATTTGAAAAAAAATATGTTTTGGAGCAAATTAGCAGGAATGCTGTAAAGATTACTGGACATTTCCAAGAGCGCGTCTACGTTGTACGAAACGCACGCTAATTGCAACTGGGCCAACTGCAACGGCTTGCACGAAAATACTCGTTAACGTCAAAACCTACATACTGCAGACGGTGTATATTCTACACAACGTGTCTCCTGTCGTAGACGAGCAATTACAATCACGCAAACCATCTGCCGAAAATGAATGAACGAAACGATGCAACACACGCGTGCTTCTAAAACAAGCCGCAAGTATTTCGGGCATCGAAAGTGTTGAACAGGCTTCTGCCAGCCGGAATATGCTTTCATAAAAATATGACACACAGTTGGGCGCTGCTTAAATTCTCAACAACAGCTGCAACACTCGTCGCGATCAGGCGGTCGTTCCAACGCAGGCAGCAATGGCAGGTTCGCTCACGACGGCGTGTGCATTCGCGTCGTACCTTTTTGATGTCGTCCAAACTGTGTAACTCCGGAGAAAGGCCGCCGTGAACGCAGAGGAACTGTTGGTTCATAAGAGCAGCTAGGGGAAGACAGTCGAAGCCATTCATGCAAGCGTCGTACACCTCTTCGCTGTATTTAATTTTGCCTGCAACACACGACGGTTTGCCACAAATGGCGAGGGCATTCATCACAGCGTGAAACTTTGTTTGATCAACACACGCGTCCGACATGTCTACTGCCGGCGTTCGACGTGCACACCACAGCGCAGGCGTGAGTTCAAGCAACATTCTGGTGGAATCACTCATGTAAGGCCTTCCAGGCCACGGAATTTGGTACACACTTCCCAATTGAAATCATGACCCGAACACCAGATGGTGACTCCTGGAAAGAGGAATAAACTACGGCACTCTTACACGAAACTTACATTCTTGTTTGAAGGTGAAGTATTCGGTAAGATGCCGACATTCGTGGTTGCCACGGAGCAAATGTAGAGTGTTTGGATACAGTATCTTCAAAGCCCAAAGGTAAAGGACGCACTGAAAAAAGAGATTCCCAGGACCTGTTTTTGCGCGTATTTGCTCTGTTTGTTTGCGGGAACTGGAATAACAGAGCCGATTAATTCTGCTGAGGCTTATATGCGTAAGGATGGATGAGACTACTTCCATTTTTCTGTAGCTGATACTCAATTGTACATTTACACAACAGCCAAAGCGTTATGTCACGGAAGGTAGTCACCAACTGACCAGTTTCGGTCGATCTTACAGCAGGAATTGCGGTCCTGTCACAACTTGCAAAATGATTCATTTTTCGATTTCCGCGCTAAAACTTTTAATCGGAAGGCGGTTGCTCAAAGCGTTGCTTACACAGCACATCCACGTTTTCACATCCGAACACCAAAACGTTGCCGCAGTGCAAAGCGCGAATATTCCCGCTGCTTTAGACTAAAATGGGCCAGGTATATTCGTGGTGATGCGCTGATCACTTTATTGCTAATAGAGGTACGGCGCTGAAGTGTGACCGGATGCTTTACAATGCGTACATTTAGTTTTATTTGTCTGTAGCATTTTGCAGTGCAATTCACGATTGGGATTCAATTTTGGTATCCACAACCAAAACCTCCAACACAGAGCAAGATCAAGACGCTGAGCAATTCTCCAGATCGCCGGGCTCCTTACTACGTACGGGCATCGCAGTCTGTCACACAACGCCTCCCGGGAGGAATGCAGAACAACATCAGCCGGCACGGTGTCAATTACGTAATTAGCATCTTTTGTCAGGCTTATCTGGCAAGCGAGATGGTGCGAATTAAAAACTGTAGCGTTTACACGCTGTTTCATTATTCATAAGCTGCCGAAGAACTGGCAAACGACAAAAAGCACCGTTTGCGCACGAACGTAAAAGGCAAATGCACGGCGCGGTACGTCCTTTTATTTTTTCCATGCACGGAAGAATAAACGCTTGATTTTGAAACGGAAAACAATGCAGAAAATCGAGGTTTTTGGAGGGGTGTCACCTTGCCACTGCACCAGTGGCGTACGCAGAAAATTTTCATAAGGGGGGTTGAAAATTGGTTCAGGGTCATATGGTGGTCATTTGTATTTGGTGTGCGCTGTTTGTGACGTCACAATTTGACGTCATTTCCATGTTTCCAAATCAACGTTTTGGCGATGTTTGTTGACATAATAATGCATATTTTTCTACATCCACTCCCCTTAGTTCATGCGTCATTGTACTGAATATAAACTATGAGCGCTCCAAATCAGGCTATCGGAGGAAAACAAACTCAACGCTACGACACAGCAGTTCATAACTGCAAAATTATTAGGCTGCGCGTTAAAACAGGGGAATGAAACACACTCATCCCTACGTCAGAGCAATTTACAACTGCAAAATGAGGCTGCGCTAAGGTCTCGTCAAATACGAGCAGTTGAGCATTTAAGGTGTGCGGCTGGACTGGCTGGCGCAGACTCTGGTTTGCGAGATCGAATTTTACTACACTACACAAGAATTGAGAATGCGCATAAAGTACGCAAGAAAACGTTTGTTTTTTGTGATGTATAGAAGTCCACAGGCCCGTAACCAGGAGGGGGCCAAGCATCCTCTAGAAAAATTTTCGTCCCCACAGCAAATGTGTTGGACGTCTTTTGAAACTATTGGACATAGGTTAAAAAATTGTCCCCCTCGCAGAAAGCTCTTCCCCCTCTGGTGTCCCAAGCTGGTTACGGGCCTGGAAGTCCAGCAAACTTATAGTTTTCCTTCTTTCCTGCTGAGACATTATCAAATCCTGAATGTTTCTATGCTAAAAAAGCTGTTTCTGATCTCGTGCAACAGCTCTATCATGCTACAGAAATTGCTAATGTAGCAAATGCGGTCAGCGCTTGCGCTGATCAGCCTTAGCAGACAAAAGAATGACAATTGTTTCAGATAAAGTGAACTGCCGCGGAGCGCAATCTTAAACATGCGCAGTGGATGGAGGGTTTGCAAAAACTGGTGAGGTGGTTTTTGGACGCAGACGATAGCCCGAATTCCCACCAAAACATAATTAGTGCTTTTTGGCCCATTTACAATGCTCCTTGAAATTTGCATGCAAATTTATTCCATGGTATTTGCATTAAGTCGACAAATTAACAAGCAAAAAGTATGCCAAAACAGTTAATCTCCTTTTCGCAGGTAATAAAGTTTTCGTAAAATATCAAGCTCAAAGGGGGGGGTTTTAACCCCAAAACCCTCCCCTTACGTACGCCCTTGCACTGCACAGACGCAAACACGTCCAAGATATTAGATTTAGTGTTCATGGCACTAGCGCAGCCAGCCCAAAATATTTGGGGGGCCAAAAGAATTTGAGGGATTCATAGTCTTTGATTTTAGGCGAATAACACTATTTTGTTTGGGATACCGCCTCTCAAGGCACAAAATGATTATTCGTTCTAAGAATTTTGGGGACATGGCCCCCGGGCCCCCCTGGCTACGCCTGTGATGTTCCTTTGGAAAGAGTGACTTTCACGTGTGTTGTCTTCGGAAAACCCAAGACTGCATGTACCTGCTGTGTCCGTGCATTCATCGCGTACCTCGTCGATAAAAAGCTATGCTCATGTGTTAAATGCGTGAACACTCTTCAAATTTCACACATACTACGCGTGCGAGCAGGTGATTCAACGTTAGTCACACTTTTTCAAAGGTCAGTGTGATCTTAGTGGTTACACGCGGTCAGTATCGCTTACTATACCTCAATGCTGTAATATCCTCTGTCAACATAGTCGCCCAGGAATAAGTAGTTGGTGTTTGCCGGATTGCCGCCGACTTCAAAAAGTTTCATCAGATCGAAGAACTGTCCATGAATATCTCCGCAGACTGGAAAAACATCAAATTTATGTCAAATTATTACCATGTTCAAGTCGCACAAGCAATCAAGAACCAACTAGAGCAGTTATTCTCAAGCCCAAGTGCACTGAGTCCTAAAAGGAGTTCTGTTGAGTCCGTGGACTTCTCGTCCACCACAGAGATCACTTGTAAGTGCGTGAGGACTCGGACTCTTTGCTGATAGGGAAGTTGGTCCGCTTCAGCAGCAAGTTTATTCACTTACCGATGGTTGCCACTCGACAGCTGAATTTCATGCCAGAGCTGCACACATGTAGTTTCGTTAATCACGCTGCACAGCAAGTGGCGCATCCAGGATTTTCTTTCAAAGGGTGCTAAGAACGCCAACTTTCCAGTTTGCCACACGACACAAATTAAATATGCAGTGTGAGACCCACAGCCATCGGAAATAAGGGGCATTGGGTTCTCATTTGTCAAACCCTGAAATTTTTTTTGGTGGCGACCCCGGTGATACCGTAAGGCAGGCATCAAAAACGTTAACAACGGAGAAAACAAGAGAATAAACACATTATCAATAAACCGATGGAATGCCAGAAGTTATACACAAGCTGTATAAAAATTTTATCTTGGAAACCTGCACCAACCAAACTAATCCGCATTCTCTCACTCAAACTTTCAACATTAACACAATAATCTGCATCCACCGTGAGCTCAAACATTTTTATAGATGTACGTCATCACGTCATACTGCTGCATTTCTGTCAATACGATTGTATAACCTGTTCATTTACCATTTTGGTTAGTTTCTACTTGGTTTGCTGTGACTGCGAATTGTTAAAAAACTTGAAATAACATTTCGCTGTGCATTTAGCATTTGCTGTGCCACCCTGACGAAACGATTATAAAATATTTGACCTGGACTAATTTCAGGTTCACTTTATATCAGTTTTCTGAATGTCATCAGTAAAGCTATACATTTAATGCTGCAAAAGTAGATATTAGCCAGCATGGCATAAAATTCCGCTTGCCACAAAAGAATCAAGTCAAACCACTGCACAGTGTCAGTGGTTCCCCAGCCCGAAACATAATTGCATACCAGAAGTTCTGTTTGTTGTTGAATGCAAAAATTAACGAATATAGCTAATCCTGTAAATACTGTACTATGTGATAATAGTTTAAAAAGGACGAATAAACGTCGGGCCGGGCGAAGAATAAACGGTCGGTTCGAATAAATATAAACGCATGTAAGCGAATAAACGCATGTAATCGGTTGGTTCATACTTGAGGATAAGTGCTTCGTCATGGATAAGCTTCGAATCATTGGTGCTATTAAGAAAAAGCCAGAGACCACGTTTACTTTCGCGTTGGGTGCAAGAAGTCATTTGCCTTTTTTATGTTACTCGCGTCGCTGGGCACGTTAACGCCAAGGTTGCAAATGATTGTTAAAAAGATTTATCGAGAAATTGACCACACCTTGAGAGGTGCCTTGCAATTCTTTTGATATTGAATTACGACGTCATTGGAAATTCCCCATTAGTCATGTTGGGGAGGCTTGAGCTGCCACATAGAGCTGCCGCTGCTGTAAGCCACCGGCCAAATTCTTCCTTGATGGTTGTTCAGGGTCAAACTGAACAGTAGCATCTGCATTTGCTTGCCACGCAATAGTATTAACAGATTGGGAAATTTTGTGGTGTTAGTGGCTGTGGTATCTTCTTTGTCAATCGCTCGGTAACCGCTGTTTTTGTCAGGAAGTGGGCCTACCTAACGTGCAAGGAAAAGCGCATCAAGGACATATGATTGACTGCTTCGAGTTCAAAGCAATGACGGAGGTAGAAATAATCTTCATAGGTGTAGAAAACGTTTTGATAAACAACAAAAGTAATGTCGACTTGAACTGCAATAGGTCTGTTTGTCCTGCGCCTGTAACCCTGTCCGCGGTCTGAAAGCTCAAAAACGGTGATCCGAAAGGAATTTCAATGCGTCGATACATGGCTAAGCAACACACCACCTCCGCTAGAAACTCAAAATGCAAAGGATTTGGGCCAACCACCAACGTAAGTGCACTGTTGCAACGGAACGTTGGAGTCTAATGCAAGTGCGCGTTAGCAGCGGCGCGCTCAATACAAGTTCTTGTCCGACACACCTGCTTGTTTGTGGCTGGTGACTGGTATGTGCTTTCGAATGCGTGTAGTCCCACTCATACCAGCATGCTTGCGGTATGTTGGTCTACTTCCTGGTTCCAAGCAGCAGTAAGCAGAATTTGCAGGCGCGGATACCTTATTAACCACTCAATAAGCGCTTTTCCTAGTTTTTTGAACTGAGCAGAACATATATCACCAATTTCCTTCTGGGCATCAATCTTGAAACGCCAATATTACTGCAGTCGTAATAGCAGTTGTGCCAAACGGCACACACAAAAGTGACCAAATGTGGGTGTGGCAAGCCTCAGCCAACATCAGCACACTTTCCGAAAACAGGACGAACTTTCCGCTTAAGAGCAAGATACCAACCACGGCAGATTGTTTTTAGCAAAAAAGTGTTGACAGTATTGCACAGTACCTGTGCAATCCAATCAAAACCGCCGCGCCAAGTAGTGGGAGAGGTTGTGGCAACTACGCCGTTCTCTTGGTTAGTAGCAGAGCAAATGCAATCAGTTCAGCTACGACTTTCCACTCCCACATTCAGTGCGGTTTTGTTCGATCAGCAGAATTTAGCAGATCGCCAGATTCGTCTTGTCCCCGCGCAACCTTGACGATTTATTCGACGATGTCACAATTAAAGTGAAGTATCACAGGGCGAAATGCCACACTCGTCGGAACAGCCAGTGCCTGGGCTGCGATCGAATTACCGGACTACTGTGCCACTGCCGACACAGAACCCGCGCTATACAAGAATTTGTAATATAAAGAAGTCTCGATATCCACAAGACCACAAACGAATCTCCTCATCGTCATACAACAATTTTTCAGGTCATCAGCCTGTTGGGCACGCAACTACTGGGTCTGCGCTGTTTGAAAAACTGCCTGTAAGACGCACGGATACCAGGTTGCTCAACCCACTCAAATTTCGATTCGTTCAGTCACCTGCGGTTGCAGCAGTAAGAGATATAACAGTTTGCAAAAGCATTCACAGCAGGCCATTGTCAGGGGATTTTTATCGTCAATTTAAAACACACGTTAACTAGGACCTTTTCCAATCGAGACGCAGATACGCACTAACAGACTAAACGTTACGTTTCAGTCAATGGGAAGCACAATTTCACAAAAACGAAGACAGTGAGCAACGTAAATCTCAGTGAAAGAAAATTCATCACGGCAACCGTAATGCCCTCACATGACTGTTTACGCATCAACTCACGTCGACTTCCGCCCTTGCACACAGCTGGCATAGAGACCACGTCAACAAAAAATGCGCGTAAAAAAATGCAGTGGCTTCGCAGTCAGCTGCCATGAAATACTTCGGAGTTCCTGTAGTCGTAAACTCACAGGTGAAGTCAATTAATTACTAGAAGAGCACCACGCTTGGGAAAACATACCAACACACCCAAAAGGCTCGCTTATCTGTAAAAAATGAAGTTATTTAAACCAGGGGTCCGCAATAGTGGCGCGATCCTAAAAAATAGTTATAAATTCTCGCGACCCAAATATTTCCTTAGCATACAATTTTGTTGAAAATACTTTATAATTAATGTCAAATTTAAGACTTCTAGTGACAGTAGCAATTTTCTTCCAAAAAGTTGTATGAAACTTAGCACATAAAACAGCTAATGATTGCATTTATTCTGTCTAATGAGAATGGCAAATTTAAAATGTAAATTTCCAATTATTTCACGACCCAGAGTGGAAGGTCTCGCGACCCACTATTTGCAGACTCCTGATTTAAACTATTCATTGCCTGCAACAGCGAAAATCTCACATGGTGCTACGGAAACGAAAATCACATTGATACCTCTATTTTCCACAAAGAATACTCTCAAGACAGTGTTTTTCGGTCATAGACCGTATTTTTTTTTGAAATGACCGAATAACATTAAGTCATTTCGGTCAGAATGTCTGAAAATATAGGCCACTGAGAACTGTTACGGCGAGTTTCAATACAACTGTGAGACAAATGACCGAAATGTCTCAGCAAAAAATTGACCGAATGTCTCAGCGAAAAAAAGCTCTGCTCCAAGACAACTGTGACAATCGTAGTTCCATACTCTGGGCTTCGCAATGAAATAGCAGCAAGAGTTTGTAGTATGCAAACCGTGTGGTAAGCAAAAATTTCCATCTCATGACTTTGCCATCAATACAATGTACAAATGTCGATTTTGGTAAACTTTGCCTTAGGCCAGCTATGTCCAACCCAAATGGCTTACTGAGCCAAAAATCGTGTCACTGTCTTACGCAGGACCGCACATTGAACGGCTTACCTTGATCTTAGCAAACTAAATTTAGCTTAAAGCTAATGCACTGAAAGCGTTCGAATCCTAGCTGCAATGGCAACAGACGTAATAAAGTGGCACTGAAGACCACCTGCATCAAAAATGACAAATACAAGATTATTATAAGGATAGGTTGTCAGTGTATAGGATGTTGTACTACAACGAAAACCTAACTGGGCCGCACAAAGCCTTCGACTGGGCCGCATGCGGCCCGCGGGTTGGACATAGCTGCCTTAAGGCTTACACAAAACCTGGTGACACCTTCAGTATTTCATTCATGAGAAAAGACAATACTGATTGGTATTGTAAAAGCAAGCATGCAGTCTAGTTAGGAATTTTGACTGAACTACCAAATTTCAGTACGAGTTACGTGGGCACTTAACGCAAATACCGAGGATATTTAGGAGTTATGTCATGCGTGTTTCGACCAGCTCTTGATACCGTTTTGGCGTGATCGGCTATGTCCAACCCCAATGGCTTACTGAGCCAAAAAGTTATTATGTCACTACCTTATCCAGGGCCGCACATTGAATGACATACTAATGAGGGCAGCACATTGAATGGTTTACTTTGATTTTAGCAAACTAAACTTAGCTTACGCTAATCTACTGAAATCGATCAAATTCTAGCTGCAATGGTAATAGACGTGATGAAGTGGCACTGAGGAACACCTGCATCAGAAATGCTAATTCCAAGATTGTCAAAATAAGGACAGGTTGTCAGTATGTAGGTTACTTTTACTACAGGGAAAACCTAAACTGGGCCGCGGGTTGGACATAGCTGGGCGTGATCTTTTGTGAATGCGTCTACCTAGAAATTCGGGAAGTTGAAATGAAATATTTGACTTAAAGTTGCGTTTTAATCTTTTTCAAAGAAAGGGTTCAGACTCATCTTTACAGGGAGAATCGTAGCCTTTTGCTTGTAGATGGAACTCCATAACCACAACCAGGCCCAGTTTCACTTAAAACAGGGGTGTGCAACATTTTTTGTCGGTGGGCCATATAACCAACTTCAGACATATAGCTGGGCCACACGAAAAATTTAGTTTTTTCATGTACACTTTGGTTTTTTCATGTACATTAGGATTTTCATGCATGATGGGGAAAAATCAGATTGTTGGCAAGGGCCACACTAAATGGCTTGGCGGGCCGGGTTGTGGCCCGCGAGCCGCCTGTTGCACACCCCTGACTTAAAAGGACACTACTAAAACTCTCAGAATGCAAATAATGAACAAGTGATGCGACTGGACATAAATAATTACAGAAACGCTCGAACACCTCTCCTGCAGTGTAATTTGTCTTTACACCAGGGTTGCGGAATCGGAGGTTTTTAGGTGGAGTCGGATTCCCAACAACACTGGGAATCGGAGTCGGATCATTTTTTACATCACACTCCTTAATTGGGAATTCCTGTTGAAATGGTACAACTTCTTTTGAAACTTTTGTTGAAACAGATATTTCTTTCGGTGCACCACGATTTCCATAGATTTTAACAGCCAAATGTCATTCCCTTTATGCTAAAGAGTCGGAGTCGGGAGTGGGAAATTTTGGAAAGGCCCGAGCCGGAGTTACAGTCAGATATTTCACCTCCGACTCCGCAACCCTGCTTTGCACCATCGCAATTTACTTCTTCGAACACTAAAAAAATACCTTGCTTAACGAAAAAATTTATAATCAGCCACAATATTCTAATATCACTAATAAAACGTTAATCCACATTCTCCTATTTGGCCACCCGGAATTATCATTTAAGCCAACAGTAGTCATCTTCACAGCACTATCTCGATTTCTTAAGAACAGCAGGCGCTTTAAATCCCATATTTGACAATATTGACTCGTCCATTTTCTTGTGCATTTTGTTATATTACTTGTCTTACCGCTTCGTGACTGGTTTCTTTTGTTTATTCGTTTGCTGCCGTTTATTTTGTGCCCAGTAAGTTGGTTGGACAAGAGGCATCAATCCGGCCTCGGCCTGCCGCCAGTTGTCTTTAAATAATTTCGTTGCATTGCATGCGATCCAGTCAAATAATGGTGTACGAACAATAGGCCACCCTGGATATTTTGTAATGTTACATAAACTACTTTGCCTGTCCATGGAAATGGCCTCGACACGGTTATCTGCAATTGAGTTGCCGTTATTTTCCTTCCAACGAAACCACAAACGCTTTCGCATTTGCTCGGTTTATGCTTGCAGCGGATAGAGATAAGCGTCGATAAAGAAGTGCTGTTCACTATCGTGCCGACAACAAGCATTCGAAGAAAACCGCAATTTCACGACACGAACACGATCAGTTAAAACCGGAGGAATTTCGGGAGGGGATAAAACAAACGCGAGCAGATATTTCGTTACGATGTTTTGCGGTTGCATGATGATGCCTTTCGCTCTCAGTAGAGCACCCACGACGCAGCCAAGCGTGGTGGTAGGGACAAACAAGAAATAACGTATAACAGGTATAGGCAACTGTGATTTAACCGTTAACAAAAATGTGAACGCCATTCGGAGTATCAGTGACATCGTTCAAGAACCCTAAATTTGACAAAGCTCTCTGATCAAGGGTCTATTAGAAAGTCCATATTTCACGCATATGGACAAGATTTGACGTCATTTCGCATTAACCCGGTACACTTGCAGATAAATATGGTCGTGGTTCGTTGCACCTTCTACACCAGCACTGCTCTTTGAACTGAGTTCTGATTAGACGGCTAATCAAAGATACATTTGCTTGAAACGCCCGGCAAAAGAAATGCCGGGTTTTCAGCTTTGGTTCGCAATGCAGACATTGCGCTGTGGACCAGCAAATGCTTTCTTTTTTCCCTTAGATTGCAGAAAAGAAGCGTGTTAAATCCCGGTGACAATCGATGCCGTGTCATCGGCACGGGCACGCTCATCAGCATTAGCGGCATCTGCAAGGCATCGCAGTTCACTCGAACTCGCAACGTATAAAATCGATGCCTTCTCGAATAGCACTGGTTGCTTAGATGGACGCCGTCGAACGGCAAATCACTCACCAGCACCAGCACGCCAATCAATAGAAACCTTAAGAGCATATCTGGACATTTTCATGTCATTCTCAAAAGAAAGTTTCACAGGCGATAAAAATCTACGCTTGTCGATGGAACATATTTCACGAGTGCAGTTCGCAGAATAAAACGTAAAAAAATACTTTTTAACAATCACAAACGCGTTTGTAGAAAAGATATGCTGCGCTTGGCAAGCTTAAGTACGGAAGGCGTTTTTCCTTTGGAAAAGCAGCTAACGAATTCGATGAGTGATTTCAGTGACCCGTTACATTTTTGTGAGTAAAACGTCAATTTATAAGTTTGCCGGGAGAAGTTTGCCGTAAACAACATGCATAAACACAGTGTTTTAGTGAGAAGCAGGAAGTCATGCGCCTTTCCACTGAGGCTCCCAATTCACAAAGCGCGAAAGCGGATCGGCAACCGCCCAATGAAGATTAGATCACAGGCCTTTGGCGAAAAAAGTTTTGAGCTTACATCTTAAGAAGTTCCTCTAAGTTGAAACAAGAACGTTTAATTACCTATGTTCGCTTCGTACTTTTTTCAGGGAGTCACGTGCGGTGACTTTTTTCACTTTTTTCAGGGAGCAATTAAAGGTGCGGACGTCCACCTCCAATTGCTATGCCGTAAGATTTACACGGGCTACTTTCATGGAGAATGCCGCAACCATCCGCACACCGGAAATACCGCTAGAATCGTTTTTCAAGCCGTCGATGTGCCCCGGCCGGAGCCTAGGTCGAATCCCCGTTTGCCAGTTCAAGAGATGCGTGCTCAGTTCACTGTGCCACTTGCCAAAAATTTGTCGTCGCTTGCAAAACACCATAACTCACTGCTGGTAGTAAATAGCAATTGGAAATTCAAAAGTGGGAATTTAATGACGAAAAACACAGATAGAAACTACCTGTATTGAATTTTCTGTGGTTTTACTGTCGATTGTGATTCGCACAGAAGATTTGTTGAAGACCCGTTTTTGTCTTTTGTAACGGCCGTGTTTTGATGCACCAATGCAAATACCGAAAATAACAGATTGAAGTACAAGCTCAAATTGCAAAAAAATGTTTTACAGGCCATTGTCAACTGCATTATTCCTGCCACGCCCCCCGGCTAACTGACTGCTTCGGCGACAAACTGCATTATGCCAACGCAAAGACCAAATCACATTCAAAAAATGCGGTGGTTACCTGCGACTAACCGCAGGAACGTGCTTAGGGACAGTTGACCCGGAAGGCCAAAACAGTAGGAACTGAGAATCAGAACAAACAAGTCGCGCTTTGCCAGCGTCGTGTTATTTTCAACTTTTTGATTTATGCGTGTTGTTAACGGTCGCCGCGTTGATTAGCAGACCATGCGACAAGCAACACAACGAAAAATGCAGGAGGCGTCAAACTTGCAAAATTTGAAATCTTGATGACAGACTGCAGAACGACTGATCGACTCAAGTCAACCTTTGCACTGTTACTTCCCGACAGAGACGACCACTGCAGGCGTTAAGTATCGCGCTTCCACGCTTTTTTGTGTTTTTTCGGCAGGGTTCGGCAAATCGCTTTTTCAAATCACCAGCGCCTCGCGACAAGCACACCAAAAAATAGGAAACTATGGATGCTTTAAGTAGGCGGGAATAAGGAAGGGTCCCCGCGCGCATTAATAATTTATTTTGGCTTTGATGGTAAATCGTTATCGGCGAGTACGGCTCGTCCCATCTGAAGGACACAGCTCATGCCTCCCGCGCAAGTCCTCCATCAGAGAGCGTTACGCCACTCCTGAAACTTCTCCAACGGCGTTGACAAGAAACTAGAAGAATTTCGCCAATCGACGGATCGAACAGCTGCAGCGCAACACTCCACCTACATTGTACAGTGGCGAAACGCATGGAATCGTAAACAAACGCAGACGTCGCGCTTTCATCAAAAGTAACGGCAGACGCATGCAATAGCAAGCGTCAACAAGGCACGCGCCTGGTCACAGGACAACCACTGAAAATTTGCAAGTAAGCCTAGATGCTAATGTGGGAAATTCAGTACCACTGAGAGAAGCTGGTATTTTTGCACATCATATTTACACTTTGTACTCGCGACGCACGCTCGCATTTGGAAATTATGGAGCGAAGCACGATCGCAGTCGAGTGACTTACGTCAAAAAATGTTTCTGGGGCATGTTTTAACAGGTGATCGGACGATTTTCGAATACTGACGCGCCGATGCCTTGAAACCTCGACACCTGCAGATTTACTTCATAACCAGTGTTAAACAAACAAGCTAAAAAAAGGGTTGTTCTTCGGAAATTTAATGGTTATTAATGCCTGGTAGGCATCAAGGCGGTGTGTGAAGCCATTCATTTTGTTGGTTCTGCAGTAGCTCCACGCGTGAGTTCGACATCTAAGCAACACAGGTCTCAGCTTATCTAATGGTGTCTTTTGTAAATGACTCTGTTGACGTTAAATGCCACAAAGCTTTATCTGCGTACGTTTCTCTGCAAGGAAAAACAAACAGGTTTACTCCAACAATCGTTTTCGCGTCATAAACCAAACAATAAAAGTTGGTTTTGGCAACACATGCTTGCTGGAAAACTGGCGTTACAAATGTTAAAAGTAACTAGTCTCCACATAGGAGACAAAGTTGAATCAATCAGCAAATTTAGGAAAGTATCGTTGAAACGCAAAAACCTCGTAAGTACAAACAACAAAACAAGGTCCAGCCTAATGGCAAGCTTCTGAGGAATCTGCTTGCTTGTTTCCGTTTTCATACTTTTACGATGATTCGAACTTGCACATATCTCTTTTTCCATAGTTAAGCCACAAAAAGGCGAAAGTAAATCCATCACAATTTATTTTATAGGGAAACTAATTTCATGTATTTGAACACACCTTCGGTCCTTATTCAAATATATAATCTAAGTGCAAAATATCACTTCCCACGTACGTAGTGTACATGTCCCGAAAATATGTACAATAATTTTTTCTATCAAACACGCGGCCCTTCGAGGTGTTACAATCCATTGGACATTCTGCAGTTGTTACCTTGTTCTACTTGCAGAGAATCTAGATACCCCTTTGCTATGTTTTGATCTTTTTCAAATTCGAAATGGTTGGTGTGGTTCTCCGATAATTATTTTAGTGTTCTGACAAACTGCCATGGTTCAAAGCTCCGACGATGTCAAATTGAAATGCTTGGCCAAGTATAATTGCCACAATGTCACACTGGTAGCATTCGTAAACAGATTAGTTAGATTCATGGTGAAGTAGATGTTCAAATTTTCACGCAACTCTTTACACCTGAACTAGTCAAGGGCCAACGATAAAGTAATAGAAGGTACTAATTTGCAAACAAAACTGATTTAGCTGGGAACTTTTTTCACGTCACAGCTTCGGAAAATTGTTCGACTTATAGCCGCTTACGCTGGTGTAGTTCCAAATTGACGTGACAAGTTTAATCGTTGCTTGCAACTCAGTTAATATCTCGCTGAAAATGAAGCTCATACGTTTTCCTAGCTTACGAATTTTGATATTTACACCACACCTAAAGACCTTCAAATAGTTGTTATTTCTCTAGTGCAGCTATGTCCAAGCCGCGGCCCGCATGCGGCCCAGTTTAGGTTTTCGCTGTAGTAAAAGTATCCTACATTCTCACAACCTGTCCTTATTTTGATAACCTTGAATTTGACTTTTTTGATGCCGGTGGTCCTCAGTGCTACTTTAAGTTAAATTTAGTTTGCTAATGTCCAAGTAAGCCAGTTTAGTACGGCCTTCATTAATATGTCATTCAACGTGCGGCCCTGGTTAAGAGAGTGATGTAATTTTTGGCTCAGTAAGCCATTTGGGTTGGACATAGCTGCTCTGGTGCCAAGTTGGTGTCTCTTCGTACCGAAAAGTAAGGGCTGGTATTCCAGCAATCCGGAATTTTTTGCGATGGATCTCGTAACTGCATGCTTTTGCTCTGCACATTACGGCTATTGCATACGTATGTATAGTTTTTGCGTGCTTTTTCCAATAACTGAAAACTAACCAGTCCGTACAGCGTTCAAGATCCACAAACAAGCCTTTGAAGTCTACCCCCAAGATTGGCAAAGAAATGTGACTACATACCGAACGCCCAAGACCTTGTTTCAAGCAGGCGTTGTCAGCAGTCGTATTCGCAGTAACATGGACAAACCTCGTCAAATGAACAAGAAAACCTTTTCACTGTTATCAGGCAAACATTATTAAAACAAAAAGTTTTTTTAGCGAGTAGGGGATTTGTTTCACTGGGTATGATACTCTTTTCTAGATAATGGAGGGAAGTCTATCATTAGAGAGAATCTTGGCTGGGCGCTACGGTTGGATTGCACTGAGCAGCTGTGAGGGTTCTCAACTCTTCAGCACACGCGGTTAAGAGCTTTCGGAAGAAATACGTCGTCGTCGACAGCAACGTTGGGCTGCAAAGCGATATGTTCAAAGCCTACGCAGCCAGTATGCTTTAACCATTCATATTCAGGTAAGTTCAATCATATGTAAGAATGCGCAGGATTCTTCAGTTGCCTCGAAGCACGTTATGTCTGCGTATTTAGAAAGAAAATATGCATAAGGTTCCAATGCTAGTTCGTACCACAGCCAGCATAAACACGGATTAATTTCCTAGCAACAATGATATTCTCGTTAGTTTCAAGGTTGTTACGTATTTGCCGACAGCCAATAAAAGCAAGTAGATGAAACTTGTTGCAAGTCAATTATCTGTCCATGACTTCTACTCAAAAAACATTCTGCACATGCCTTGTCCGTAATGACGCCTTCTTCGTTTGACAACCTTAAGCATCAATAAAGCAGGATTTTTTCAAAACTTTTATTCTTTTGATTTAATGAAAGAACAAGGGATTTAACGTGGGAAGAACATCAGTCACAAACGATTCCTGTGTACCAGTATCTGACCGCAAGTTTTTCCTTTGCATCTCTTTGATAAACCAGCTGCGACGCAAGATGATTAATCAGGTTAAAATGATCGTTCTTTGTGATCCAACTCTTAAGAAAATGTTGCTACGCGTCATGATCCACCTCACCGTAGCATTCAAAGGTTTCCAACCTTTTTTGATACGTTCTCCTCTTGCTGAGCCTGAAGTTTTTTATTCCACCACACGCTCTTGTTGGCGATCTGGAAGTTGCTGGTACAGTTTAGGACAGCGCACAATGCAGGTCATCCTCAACAGTTTATTTTTAATTTGGAACTGAGCAAAAAATCCGGGTTCACACAGGCACGTTGACACAAAAGGAATGAGAATGCGAAAAGCTTCTTCTGTTGTTTTTGGGTAAGAGCCTTTCACTGCAATCCAGAACTGTTTGTTATACACTTGCCTTACTGAGGAATTTAATAATCAGCAATAAGAATTCGCCCTGGCATTTACCTGAAAGGCTTTCAAGAGCAAATGCAAAAGGATTTTATTACAAGGTCAAGATAAGAAGATATGCAATAGAAATTGGCAGATTTTCATAATCCAGCCAGGAATAATATTTCACCTTGATTTTAAATTCACAAAACGTTTTCATTACTTTTATAAATTCAAATGCTCCTTGAGTAACATTTCCCTCAGTTGGTTGTCTGAATCCAAATCTTTGCGTATGTTCTTAAAAATCCGAGAATTGAAAGTTCCTGCTTGATAAAATGAAGTATTTGTACCAACTGCTAATATATTTGAAGGAATCTGGCAGTGTTCTGGACGATACGGGTGCCAACGTAGCGTGCAGTGAACACCTTCAGTTTTCAGCTTGCTTCTACAATAACTTGAAACCCGAATTGTGCCCAAGCATTGCTGGTGCACCATCTCTACAACATCCATCAAGATTTTACCACAGGTTTTTAGACTCAAGAAGGTTGAAACCTCGACAAGAAACTCTTCTTTAAATGCCTCATTGCCATATGCACCTTGCAAAGACCACCGATTGCGCATATGAAGAGATAACAATGAATTCATCAAGCTGTATCGCAAAAAAGACTAAAGAAAGCTGTTTTGATCTTCTGTACTACCTGACTTTTGGTGTCATCAGGCATGTCCTTCATTCGTCTTTTAATGGTGTTTTTTTGAGAGCGAAACTACTGCGAGCTTTGTTTCTGCAACTTTTCCCAGAACTATCTCAGCCATTGTCTGAACATAAGGCTTAACTAGCGCTTCCTGAATAGTGTACGACTTATTTCGGTTTGAAATCTCAAGGGCCACTACGTATGATACTTCGAATTGTTTATTTTATGAAATTCACTCGAAACATCAAGTCCCACAGTTTTCAAAGCTTTCAAACTAGCTTTTGCATTTGTCTTTTCTTTGGAGACAGAAAGGCACAAGTAATTAGAAGCAGTACATGGGACAATTATAATAAGTGTTAAACTACACGCCAAATTATAAGGTTGAAATTCCCCTAAACTTTTTAAAAATTTTTAATGGGTGAAATTCCTCTACGATTGGGAACCACTGCCTTAGATCAATGCACGCAGTTGCACGCACATTTACTGAGAATCACAGAACGATGCAATTCACATTATCTAGATTTTGTTATCATGCTTTTTTATGTAGAAAAGCATGGTAACAAAATCTAGATAATGTGATTGGTTTCTAGTCACATTTGAAAAATTATTTGGTCTTGATCAGTTTGAGTAAAAAAGTTTCATGGGATATCTGCATACCTACGTTTACCTTATTGTAACTATGCGCTTAGCTGATAAGGTATCTTCCTTGCTTAACCCTGAAAACGTTATTGCTAAAATCGAAGTACATATACACAGACTGCATTGGTAAAAGCTGGAAACGCAGCATTTCTGAATGAGTATGTACGTACAGGTGCAGTCAAGCGATCTACTAAAGCACAAACCAACGCTATCAAAGGATTAAAGTACCGATGTTTTTCTCACTGAAGTAGTCCAACCCTATAGTTGCAAAATAGATCTGCGAAGTTGGTTTCATCTTATGGTAGGAAGAAGGTGCTGTACAATGAAGTAAATCTAATTTATTTAAGGTCACCACAGCAAACAAGGTGCTTTGCCACCTTATGCATTAACAGCACATAGTGTCGGTTTTCTGTACAGTATTAAGTTTAAAGGAAGCGATGAGCCGGTCTCTACAATAATTTGCAGTTAATGACAAAGCCAAATGCCATTCCTAACAAAACCGTACAGCCCAAAATGGTGAGGTACCGCGTAGACGCATCGCTGTAGCTGGTGCGTTACCAAATGGTATACAGCATCGTGGTGAAAGACGTTACGACGCGCAAAAGACCGGAGAAACACGAAGGAACTGTTTACGATCGATAAAAGCACGTTTTGTTGACAAGTAGCCTTCGTTCTCTTGGGACGATATTCTACAGAAATAATGAGTGACCAAGCTTAACGTTTTATTGGGTTTCCGTGTGATGAAAGCAAGTCTCGCACAGCGCTCTCACCATAGAAGTGACTCAAGAGATTATATGCGACTGACGACGTTTCCTTTCTTGATAAAAGCGAGCCATCTACCTGTTCCTGAAAAAGCGACCAAATGCCTACAGAACTACCGAATGCCCGACATCCAGCAGCGATTGGCGAGATCCTGAGTTGATGCGACCTAGTACATTGAATTCGAATATGTCTTTGCTTGTGGAATTCAACAAAACAGCTTTAACTGCACGAACTGAAAAGGTATAAGAAAGGCTTTCACATAAACAAAAACATTGGGAAAACTTGGGGTAGCTTGTAATCAAGTCACTTACTGTTAAACGATATGGCCCATGCGCGTCCTAGACAACCAACATTATACTGAGGGTTTTACGAGTGTATTAAGAACACAGGATGTCTAAGGGATATACAGGGACAGGCAAACTTCGGCTCGCGAAACGTTTTATATGTGGTCAGCCAAAATTATGTCATATGTGAGTATGTCAGTCTCGGTGTCTTAGGCCCAGCATAGATGTCGTTAGAGAATCGCCCAACAATTTAATATCTCGGGTAATCGAATTTAAAACGCTCGCAATGTACCCGTCATTTTAGTGTCATAAATTATTTCGGTGACCAACGTTCAACTACTACTTCAGACTAACTTTCATCATCTGACTGAGGTTTATCCGAAATCAGTTGTTCGAAATTACCTAAAATGAGAAAAACAGAAAAGTATCGTGTTTTCAACAACAGTGGACAAAGCATAATTTTGTCCTGACGTTGCAGTCAAAGCCGGCCATACGTTTGGTGTGTTACGAAACAGTCGCTGTGTTTAAAGATTGAAAATTGAAACAGCTCTTTCAAATCAAGCTATAGAACTTTGTACGCATATCATCGAAGCAAAAACTAAAACAAAAAGCGAAGGGATGCGAGAAAAGCAAATTTACAAATGAACATCACTAAGCCAACCTTTTGTTCTGGCTATTTAACTATAACTATTGCACCTGATACACTATGAGATCCTTCAAAATTGCGATTTGTCGAAAGGTGGTTCTTGCATTGAAAAGTTTGCTCATGCTCTGGGCAGACCGTGACTAAGCGCAGTCTCATAAGACGAGCACCATCAGGGTGAATGTTCGAGCTATACTGGTGGTTTTTCTTCAGTGCATTTGAAAGAACAAGTTTCAGTTCCATTTTTTGAAAATGTGGAAATGGAACTCTACCATTTTCAAATGACACGCAAGGCAAGCGTGTTACCCGCGTAGGTGGCTGGGCCGGAACACATGAAAATCCATGTTGCCTAAAGCAGCGTTGAATCAGCAGCACTAACCACCTGGCCTGGCAGTGCGCGGCAGAAACCAGCGCGAATTCAGAAAAAAAATCGAGATTGATTGGCCGCGTGTCACCTTTTTCCGGATTGACACCTGCAGCATTGTGCGAACCGTGAGCAGAACAGGTTTAGATCAGCAAAAATGACAAGTTGGGCAATTGCTTAAAACGCTACGCATACGAGACACTCGTGCAGTCTAGCAGCTTACGTATTTGTAGTAGACGCAAAGTGAAGAGTTACGACTCCAACTTCGTAACATGCCGGAGGCGCTGAGAAAAACCACTGCCACGCATAAGAACGGAGCGTAACGCAACGAAGAAAGTTATTCTTCTAGCGGTGCGCAAACTTTTAGACGCTCATTCGGAAAAGACAAAGTAAAAGTTTATACTTCATTGCTTGCCACCGTCACAGACAAAAAAGAAATTCTCCAAAACTGTTTTTAGAAATGCTAATGGTGCCTGCTGATCAGTGGGATAACACCAAAGCTAAAAAACTCAGCTGTCACAACTGCATCGAACTCGCAAAATCATTTCCGGGCCGCGTGACTGGTTTCAAAACAGTAGAAATTGATTTGTTCGACTGGCATTGAAGCTGCTTTAGGGATCACACAGAATCTGATCTCAAGTTCCCTTCATTTGGATACATACACGTAACTACTAAAAACACGAATAGTTTTGCCTTACTGTGCTTTCTTGTCTAACAAGGTGTATTGATTGGTGCGGGATACTTGAAGTTCTGTTTTTTTCCCTTGTCCTTTCCTTCACAAGCCGTGCAGAAGTGCTTAGTGTAGTGCGTCGCAATGCAGGTTTCACACATGCAGTGATAGAAATTATTGATGATTGGTCAAGCTACGCGTTGCACCTTGTGCAATGAAAGTTACTGGCCACCAACACTTGCGTGAGTGCCAGAGTCTGTTTTCAAACAATCTTCTTAAACAAAGCACATGAAACTGCAAAACCTGATTACCTTTATTTTGCGTATCGACTTCAAAATTTTCCACCGCGATGTTATTTTATGCATGCTGGGCAGAAAGAGTCCGCTTAATTCAACAGCCTAGCCTGCAGTGAAAAAATATATGCACCGTTCCGACTTGTGAAAAATTTCTGCGCCGATGACACGGGTGGTCTTTCTTTGCAAGAATCACCGTCGATTTTGCGATTCATTTTATTGTGTGAAGGGACAGAGACAAATGAAATTCACCAGGTATATGAAAAACACAGCGAAACGTCTAAAGTCTTGTAAAGGCGTAAATTAAACAGAAAGGTAATATCAACGAACAGAAACATGCTGTGATTTCGGCCTAGTTTTATTCAATTCATTGATTTTCGCGCAGTTTTTTCTAAAAAAGACCAACTGCAGTTCTTGCTATGAACTTCAAAAGGGACGGTCGTTTCTCGCGTTTGCTATATAAGTCCTTGCACCTTGGTGCAGTACACCAGCATTCGTTTCGGATCATTAGCTGCTCATGAATCACAGGGTTGAGTTGGATAAGGGGAACAGGATGCAGCAATCTTTTTCCCCGTCGGATCGCGCGCCGAACGTTTTTCATGCGTAGATCAAGCAAATCAAAGTCACAGCACGAGCGCGAGTACATTCCGACACGCTCAAGCGCGCAGGCAGTAGCGCTGACCTCTGAAGGGCGCTGCGCACGACAATTAGACTTGAGAGTCGCTTTTGGTTTCGGCTGAACCGTTCAAGAATACGAGCATTCAGCGACTGGACTTGGAAAGAATTAAGCCCGAAGCTTGACTTAAGCTGTTTGCAACAAAACCGGAAAACGCCTACACATGTACTACCACGTTGGCAAGCGGCGCCAGCGAAACAAAACCAGTATGCAATTGCGCGGAAAAGGCAAGAACTGTGCCGCTTGATGGTTAGCGGTACAAACAACTGAACGACAAAAACATTTTTGAAAGGTAGAGATCCAGACAAAACAAACTGTCAGTTCAATAATCAATCTATTCACGATTTATGATTAATCAGTCGTAACTGCTTCGGATACAAAACCTCCATTTATCGAAAGTTCAACACGTTCTACAATAATGGAAAAAATATTTTCCGCATATGCGATATTCTTTAAAACTCCTGTTGTTTTTTCTTCATCATAAAGACTTCCCGCACGAATCACTCGTTGAAACACAGAACGTTTCCTGATTTTCCACAATGCATATTGTTCCCAGCAAGCAAGTGTTTACTCCACATTTGCCGTAAACACCCAAAAGGAACAAAGCAACAATCAAAATCGAGGAAAATTACTTGTCAGGTCTAATGGTTACATCGCGAAATTTTGCTACTAGTAAATGTCAGAAATGTGTATGAGGTATATACAGAACGCGGATGCTGCAATACAAGCAAGTGGCTATTTGCATGCACACTAGCAACAAAAAACAATTTTTTATTATTGTGTTAAAATTTCCGGCAGTGGGGACACCTGGTCTCTTTTCATACCTTCCTGAAAGTTTAAAAAAACACAAGTGAGCGACAAACATTATGACGATGATAAGTTCTTCGTCTACAACTGAACAGCTACTTTCTTTTCTGAAATTAACGAAAATTTTCCAGGATCTTTTAGTTTGACATACCTACTAGTAACAAAGTTTAAACGGTCGTGCACGACATGTGCTAGAACAATCTGTATTTGTATAAATCGGTATTTGTGCGCGACATCAACATGGGCTTAATGTGATTGTTTGAGATTAGCACACATTGGCGATACAAACGTGGATTAGATATTTTAAAAGTTTCAATGCAAATCGACAAAAATTTTGTTTATGGACACATAGCAGTGCGCAGGGTTTTTAGAAAAAGGTTTTTCAACGTGGCACGTGGCTGCTGTTGCCCCTCAAGCGGGTTTAGCTTTTCGATTTTGCTGCTTAAGCATCAGCTTTACCGAAGGTTCCACGTAAAAAAATGCACCCTGAAAAAGGAACATGGAAAAATGTTTAGGAGCTTTCTTTGGCCGGATGTAATTGTTTTTAGCGTTAACTGTTCAATTTGAAAAGATTGTAGTAGTCATATTAGTCAAAAATATAAGTAAAATCCGCATCCAACTGCAATTTTAGACAAACAAAATTCGAAATATCACGAACTTTTTCACGCAAAAAATTCGTTAACAAATGACTGCCAGCATGTTAGTTTCGAAGCATGCTTCGTGAGCTTCCAATGACCTGCTGCTCTTAGCCAGCGTGGTTATTTGCAGGCGGGAAATGACGCTTGTTTCCAACCGAAGGAAACGCGGAAGACCACTAGTGCAGAAAGAAACTTCTGCTTGGGCCTTCGGTGAGCCCACATTCGATATACAAGCATTTTAAGCGTACCGCAGAACAATTTAATACCTTCATGAAAAGTAAAATGCGGGAAAACGCACCGAAGTTGAAAAATGGAGATCCAAATCAATATTGGATCTCGCGCAACAACAAACAGAAACCGACCTTCACGCAAATCAACCTGCAAGAGCACTTTTCTGAGGACGGTCAACAACGGGAAAAATTACAACTAATTAAGAATTTTATCTTTACACTAACTAATAATTAAACTTTTGACCAAAAATTGATGTATATACTGGGAACTGGACATTGTTATGTTGCAACTTACATCCTTACCAGTAAAAAAGCATATCACAGGAGTTTACAATCCTCTGGCGTTTTGAACAACAAATAAAAGCAATTGGAATTGTCCGGAAAGAGCAAACACAAAAAACCTATTGTCGCTTTTAATTTGCCAGAATAACTGCAACTCTGTCGCTTAGCAGCAGTGTGTCTTGGCATGAAGGTTGTGAATACCCTGACAAAGACAGGACACCTTTTTAATTTTGCCACTGAAACCTAACAAACGAAATTTCGATATACTTCACATCAAAAGCAAATTTATTTTTTAACTGGTTGCTTCTGATGTTTCCACAAAGTGAAAGAAATTTGCAGGATACTCAACATCATTGTTGTTACTTTAAAAATTTTACCTGGAGTAAGAAGGCTGTCATGATCTTAATTTGGAATAGACGCAAAATTAATTTAAAACAGCAGTTGGAAAGCAAGCACCTCTGGAAAAAACGCAAAGATGGCGAGTGTGTGTATCCCGCAAGCAAACCTGAGAGGGCAGACACCCGTTGGACAGCGACGCGGTGTTGACTTTGCGCCCACCTAGGAGGCGCAGTGTTGTACAAATAAATCTGGGCAAGTTTCGCGCGACCTGATTGAATTGCGTTCGCGCAAGGAGCTGACAAAGGGCTTTGTCTACATCTTTACACGTGGCCAGCGCAGTAAAACAATTTCCTGGGAGCTAATCCCTGGCAAAAGTTTGTGGAACAGCGGTAAGCCTCGTTTCACAAATCAACCGCAGCGTTTTTATTAACGTCGTAACTTCGAAGCTGGTGTACTCCAGTCAATGCAACAACTCACTTGGCTGATCGAAATGCTCAAGAACGCGGTGGCCAGTGCAAGACGGCCTTCGACTAAAGTCGATATTTAAGTTGCTCCAGCGAAAAAAAAAACACTACAGTTGGTGCACTATGTCAAAGCACTCAAAGTAATTGATAATCTCATACCAAGTTTTAATCACTGGTCATGAAGTAACATTGCCAACATCGCCATTATCTGCAAAAGAAAATCACTCAATACGAGGTACTGAAATACAGACCCACATTTCGAAAGCAATTACTAGTTCGGCACCGATCTGAATGGCGTTTTTCTCTAGGTAAGAAGGCAAGTCTTTCCATCACCTCAGTATACAACAAGAAAGCTAAGAAACGCATCAAGGACCTGCATAAGATCTACAGCTTTTATCGGGTGCTACAGGAAAATAGATAATTAAAATCGCAATTCACACAAGTGCGATCCGGTCAATCTATGATCCGCGACCAATTTTCACGAAGACAAATTTTTAAGAAGAAAAATGTATAGCGCCATAAAATTACTGATCAACAGACCTGAGAAAAGAGCGATCAGTGCAAGAAGTCGCACTGATTCAGCAATATTGCAACCGCTGTTGCCCCACAACTATTCGAATCCACATGTATATGAAACGCGATTACATCGAACTGGAAAATTAGAAACATGCAGTTTTGCAACATTACTAGAAACAAACAGTATGCCAACACTATGCTTTGCAAGGTCAAGAAGACAAAGAAACAGGAAAGCACAGCTGTTAATTTGGTTTTATAAAAATTGCGATTCAAACCAACAAGATAAACAACCAGTACACATGCAGGCAATAAACAAACTATTTCTGAGTTTCATGTAGATTTTTTATGGAGTTTAGATGCACATCACTACTTCATACACTACACTTTAGACAAGCTCACGACGCTTGAAGTAAAATAGTTTAACACCTGCTTTGTCACTTTTTTAACCAAGAAAAATGAAGCATGGTGTATACCGACCACCAAAACGTTTTTAAGATACTACCAGGATCTTCAGCAACACTTAAGGTCTAATCTGCCAGGAGCGAAATGATTTGGCAAATCGGCATTATGTTACTTTGGATCCTATTTGAATAAGGACTGAGGATGTGCAATTTTGTGGTAAATCGATGTCCTATTAAAAATTTGCTGATCCACTCCTTGCTTACCCCCCATTGTAGAGAGTACCGACATGTGTTACTTTTATCTTTTTCTGTTTAGCCCTATCATGAGTCACTCCAAGTAACATATCATGTCATGTGCCAATCCCTTTCATAAATAGGATACCTTGCCACAAGATTGAGCTTATGATGGTACATCAATTTCTTACAATGCTTTTTTTACATGCAGAAGACAGTTTGAAAGACAGTTTACAACAACAGACAAACACATGTTCATAGTAACCACAGGAAAGCACTATACTATGTTTGCTGTGAAAGCAATATACAAAAAGTACTATTTCCACCAACAAAATGTAGAGTTTTCAACCAGCTAGAAACAGAATGATTGCAACTTGCAACAGAGTATCTGAATCTAATCATTTCAGAAAAACAAAACCAATCTGCAAAATTGATGACTGATTAATCTGGCAACAGTTCCAAGATTGTTGGACTCATTCCTGAAGGGAAAATGGTGTCAGCATCTTAATGGTCTCTCAAAACATAATAAAAGCAATGATTCAGTGTCCAGAAATGCAAATCAGATTTGACCACCCTGATACACTGTTGCTTGTCATCGTAAAAAAGAAAACTGTTTATCAAACATGAGGCAATTGATAAAATTTATAGTGAACTTATGGCTGATCTTCATCAACATTTAAAGCAGTGTTTACTGGTAGACCATAGCATAGCTTGAGAGGGCCACAGAGTTAGTAAATTATGTTAGAACACAGTTATTTGGACATCTAATCACTACAGCGTGGGAATACATTGATTGTGTTTAGCAGCAACCAGCAAGATCCTCACTGAATTGCATACAGAAATTAACTACTTTAGAGAAATGTGTGTTTATGCACATAAAAGCATGGCCTATAGTAACAAGGTAGTGGGCCACACAATTTTTACCAAAAGTTATCTGAGCCATGTAACAAAAAAGGATTAGCAACATTGATTTAAGTCTTATACAAACAAAACGCCAAAATCCATTTAAATGAAATGCAATTCAGCAAAAGTAGATACCTATTTTCACAATATCAACGTAACTACTGCAGTCATTCAAATTTCAAACAAGTGTTACACATGCAACTGTAAACAATACTTAGTCTTCATCACTGAGCCAAAATAGTACAGGGTAGAAACATGATCTGTCAGCATAAACTTCATTTAAACATGCAACTTTCAATCAATACAAAAGCAATGCCATACCTGTGACAGGAGATTCAATGTCAAGCATGGTTTTTTCCTTCCTTAGTAGGCTTGAACCAGCATTAATAATTTGCAATGCAGCCTACAACATGTTCAAGATACATTTAAGCAACACAACTCACTAACATGGTTTTGCAGAAAATAGTAACTACAAGTTAACATGCACATACAAATACCTTATGAAAGATACATACATATAAAAGATTTGTTGCAAGTTTGGAATAATTTTCTTTGGAAGTTTGCTGAGAACACTTTTTAGCAACACAAACTTTTCTATGCACAAAAAACAACTCAGAAGCTTAACAATTATGCACTATGACAGGGGTGAGGAAATAGCGGTCCGCGGGCCAAATGTGGCCCGCCACAGCATTTCAAGTGGCCCGCGTAAGCGTTCATGAAAAATTTTCAAATCTGTAATTTTCTCCAACTTACCACAGTAAATGTTAGTGCTGAGGCTATTTCAACCGGGACCTGCTTCTATTTCCCTAAGGAGGTATGGCCCTCCGCGAAACGCGGGATTCCCAAAATGGCCCCTGAGCCAAATTAATTGCCCACCCCTGCACTATAATATAATTTTTGTTAACTTCAAAACAAAATCTGGGTGACCCAACCTATAAAAATTCACAAGCTGTAGACTACGCTTGATAGTGACATGTCAATGAGCTTCACTTATCAGCAATTTAGTCAGATTATTAATACTTCTTAAGTCCAAATAATCAAACCTGTTCTTCATTTACATGCAAAAAATTGCTCATATACTTTCTATAACAGTAGCATCTTGACGTTACTTCTGCAACTACACAAATAAAGTTCCCAATGGTTAGAGCTCTAACACTGTTAATGTTAACATACATCTTCTTCAAGTCTGCCCTCCTTCATGAAATGTTCTTTCAAAACATTGATACGCGGGTTTCCATTTTCATCAAATATTTCTTCTTTTGTTAACTTGTGAATTGGAGGAAATGGGACAGCTGCATAGACAAATGCAAGGAAAAGGATAAAGACTATATATGGGAGATACTTCAGCAGTAAAGAATAGCAACCCAACTTGATTAAACACACAGAAGTGACTGCAATAATACATTATGAAGTATTTCTATCAGTTTTGCATAACAATTTTAAAAAGTATATGATGCACACTAACTTAAGGTATCCTCATATTCATGCTATTGCTTGTACGAACAGTTCTGCTTGCAACCACAAACAATTCTTAAAAATTTACTTTGAAACCAGAGTTTTTACATTTTTTAACAAGAGGTTCCAATTTCAAACACTAAAGTCTGATGATCATGGAATCTAGTTTCCACAACAAAGAAGTTAAAGGTCCTTTCACTAAAGGCTCAGTATCAAATGACAAGATTGCCTTGAACACACTCTTCAAGCAGCAGACACAAAACACGTTATGTGACAACCAAAACAGGCCAATTTGGGTGTAATTGCATACTTCTAAATTTTATTTGCACGCAACTTGCATAATTAGAATTTGATTCTACTTGAAGATTTCAGGACAGAAGATCCACTGCTACGTGAAAATGAATTCTTATTTAACAATTTTGCTGATTGATTCGACTGCATCACCTTTGCGGAGACTAATTTTTTAGCAATACTTGATTGAAATACTTAAAAGCACTAGTGTTTCTGTATGCTTTCGAGGAATCAGTCGACTTCCATCTGCTTTCGTCTTTTTGCAATGATTCAAACTTGCACATATCTCTATTCAAGTATGTACTTTCCACGATGGGTGTAAGCAAGGAATCGATCAGCAAATTTTTAATAGGAAATCAATTTCACGTAAAATTACGCATCCGCAGTCCTGAAAATTGCAAGTAAATCTTACAGGTGAAAAGTTGAAAGGCTGAAGTAACAGCAAAGAAAAAACAAACTCAAGACTACAATTAAAAATTTTGTAATACAAGCTCATAAATTATAACATCTTAACAAACTGACTGACGTCAAGAATACTAGTGGCGACAAAAAAAACTGTTGTTTCAAAAGCAGGCCTTATAAACTACTTTTTTCACTCAAATCTTTCACTTCCTGGTTTTGCCAAATTACTGTTTTTTTGCCACCTTCCATCACCCCAGTCATTTTTGCTCATAACGTTCAGCAGCTGATAAAATCACAAGTGACTTGAACAGCCAGACATAGGTCATACCAGTGATCAGAAATATCTTCATAATGGGTGTGCGTGGATCAAGAAAGGGTTATGGCAAGCCAAAGAGGATTTCTTTTTTGTCAGGTTTTTTTCCTCATTATCTGGAACGTTTCAGTCCATTTATAATTAAACATTTTGGCCATTTGTGCTCGACAAGAGTAACCTCTTCACAATTTGGCCATTAATCCCACAACCTATACACCGGACTGGGACAGCACATCTTGCGGTCGGCACAACCTTCATCATGGAAACCTTTATCAATTTCACCTGATTTATGGGGTACCTGACTAGATAACCCTGTGTTTTTTTGGTGCCCCAACGTTTTTGCTGTTTCAGAGAGTACATCTAACGCAATTAATTCAGAATCGCCAAATAAATCTATCCATCTATTGATTAGCAACATTCAAAGGTTTGGACTTTGACAGCAATTTTCATAAACACTGCTTTATTAAATAAATCCTCTGATATATTTCCAGATGTATACTGCTTTCTGATAAATAAATCTTTATTCATTCTATAACGTCACCACTATTTCACTCAAACCACCACTGGTTCATCGTTTTATCTGTGTTTATATCTACTGCATATATTGACTGATTTTCTCAGTAGTATCCTTCACGCCAATTTTTTGTTCGTTAAATTGCTACCTTACATCACATTGCTAGTGTTTATACCTGAGGCATCACTCCGCTTGACACTTAGTTGGCAGATGGCATGTCAATCTTGTTTTTTGCCCTGATGAAGTTGACTATTGGCAGTGTCCTTTTTACATATTATCTCTTTTACATTTAATCTGATAGACAAGTTGAGCTTTCAGATATACTTAGCCACAGCTTCTTTCCAGAAGGCAGTAAATTTGTATAAGCCCTGTTAGTTTGATCAGAACCAAGTTGCTTACTACCAGGCAGTGATTCGTAGACAGTTCTACACCCTTTTTGATGCAACTGTCTTACACTGATTAGAAAAAGTTAACTGAAATGAGGCAGAAGTCAAGTTGTGATGGTTAATGTAAAGGGGGTCCAAAAATAGTCGGTTGCAACTCAAATTTGGGTCACGAGACCTTCCACTCTGGGTTGTGAAAATTTTAAATTTGCCATTCTCAATAGACAGAACAAATGCAATCATTTACTGTTTTATGAGCTAAGTTTCATACACCTTTGTGCAATAAAATTGCTACTGCCAATAATACTCTCAAAATTGACATTTAATTCTAAATCATTTTCCACAAAATTATATGCTCACGAGATGTTTGGGTCACAAGAATTCAGAATGATTTTTTAGGATCATGCCAAAAAGTATTTGGAGACCCATGATCTAAGGTATCTCTGCAGCAGGTATACTTCAACAAATCTCTTTGTTGTAAAAAAGTGTTAATGATGCACAACTAGTTTTTCTGACCTGTGTTTTGCTGAACCTTGGACCTGTTTTTTGGGCTATTTTCTACTCCCCAAAACCTGAGTTTTCTCAACCAACAAACCTAAATATTTTGAAAAACCTGGAATTGCTATTTCACTCAAATATTAATGATACTAGTAACACTGAAGTTGCAGAGTGGCACATGTAATGGCATGTTTGAACTTTTTCAAACTTTTATGTTTGAACCAAGTTGGCATTTTTTTCAACTATTGAGGTGCGAGTACACAAGTATTGCTTGCTGACCACTGGACTTTTGTTATTGCTCCATTTCTAATTTTATTCAATTGACCTATTTAGACAGATCATGACTCAAGGTGTCTAAGCATGTGTTCAGTTTAGCATGTATGCATGTATGTCTTTGTTTGATAAGTACAATGCTTACATCATAGTAATGGCTTGCTTTTCAGTAACTTTGGATAGGTCTTTAACACCTTGAGAGCCAGGGTACAATATATTCGTACTTTGAAATCGGCTTAAAACCAGCAGTTTTTGGTTGCCTTACCAATGCCATAGCTCCTCTGCCGATTGCGCTAGAGAGCTGTTTAAATCCTCAAAAGATTCGGCAAGTCTTCTAGTCTGCACTCGAAAAAAATTATTTGGTTGGGGGTTGCAGATTTTTTGTGAGTGACGTAAGTAGTTTTTGAACCATTTCGGCTCATGCTATCTGGTCTAGGGCCCAACTGCTAGACAAAGGTATTTCGCTGAAGTTTTCATTGGAAACTAGGCTCGAGTCTGAGTCATTTGAGACTTTAATCAACTTTCTAGCATTTCTGGTTCAAAAATTATGATCTTAAATAAATAAAATAATGAACTATCTAATGAAGGGATTAATCAAATATTGTTTACTTTAGATCATAACTTTTGAACCCAAAACCCTAGCAGGTCATCTAAAGTATCAAAAGGCTCTGATTGTGGCTTAGTTTCCAATAAAAATGTCAGTGAAATACTACCATCTAACGGTTTGAGCCCAGGGCCAGATGAAGTGGCTAAGGTGGCCTAAAAGTTCTCCACTTATGATGCCACTCACAAAAATCTGCAACCCCCAACCAAAAATTTTTTTTCGTTGCGGTACGTTTTTGGCAGAATTACTAATTTTTGGTAAAATCTTCAATTTTTAGTTTTTTTTAGCCATAACTTTTGAATCAGAAATGCTAGAAACCCAATCAAATACAAATCCAATACAAACTTCAGACTTCAGACTTCCAATACAAACAAATCCAAATCCAATACAAACTTCAGAAAAATACTTTTGTCAGTTGGGTCCGTGGCCAGGTAACATGAGCCATAATGGCCAATAACATACCCCACTTTTGACATCACTAACAAAAAACCCGAAACCCAAAACCAAAAAATTTTTTTTCATTGCTAACTAAAAGACTCACCAAGTCTTTTGAGGGTTTGAACAGCTGTCTAGCATAATTGACTGGGAAGTTATGGAGTTGCAAAGACTTGGCCAATTTGGGCCAAATATACCTTTTAGCATAAACTCAGCCAGCACCAAAGGTGTTAAAGTTAATTGCAATTATGCATGATCCACACTCCACAGAGTACTTACAAGTAACACATCTTTCAACAGTGTTATTCTTGTGTTGCTTCACATCAACACTCATGCTTCATGAAAGTATCACAAAACAAAGGCAACAGAAGCTATGACAATGCAGCTTTTGCTTGAAAAGTCCCAGCAGAAAGATGTGTTCTAGGCAGTTTCCTTTGTTTGGATCCAGTAATTTTTTATCATCACTTCATATGAGCTTTAAGCATCAAAACAAGGAAGCAGATGAAACACTTGTATGTCTTAGTTTTGCTGCAAGCAGAAACATATTAAAACGCCAAATTCATTTGGAACCTATGCACAGCATAACAACAAACAACCACAAACACATGCCTATAACATCCTCGAGTCACTTTGATCAATTTCCTCAAAACCTTAAAACATACACAGTTACAACTTCTCAAAATAACTGAAAACACACAACTTCCTATCAAAGACAACTAGAAAATATTATGATAAGAAATATGAAATGTATCCACTAGATCACATCACTGTTACATGCATTAGTCAGCTGAGGTTGTCAGTATGGTTGAATGTATAAATTGTGCATGTACAGTAAACCTCAGTTAATCCGGATTCGATTTGACCGACAATTTTATTCAGTTTCAGCGAAGATCTGGATCAACCGAAGATAGTCTTTTCTAGCCTGACGTCATCCAAGTACTGAGTTATCGATGAAAATTATTTACATTGAACATATTTACCACCCAACAGCAAACTGTCACAGAAGTAAATGAATTTAGTGATGTATTTACAATGGTATAACAAACTAGTAACCGCCATATCCACGCAGTTATGAAAAATCTTAAGTTCATTATTTTAGATTACTTGGCTGCAAAGAAATCTGGGGTTTTGGACTGATGCAGAGATTTCTGCAACTGCTCCATAAGCAGTGACTAAGACATGTTACCGAGTACAATACACTCAGGGATAATACCCCTCTACATACGTACACTCAACACTAATCAATTGACTGAAACAGTGGTGCGGCGCCGTCCCTTGAGCGTATTGTTCAACGTGATACCCTATGCCTGTGTGTGATGCAATAATCGTTTCTACGATTAGTCGAATGTTGCAAGCATTTGCGGCCGTCGTCATGATAATTTGAAATGTTCGTTGGTGATCGTGAGAACGTTTGTGTTGTATCTGAAAGGTGTCGAATCTTTAGACCAGTCAATGCACTTTGAGAACACAACCGCATGTAGTAAAGAAAAATCCAGATTTCAAGATGTGAAAAGAGCAGATTCTATCTGAAGATTTTTAAAGAAAAATATTAGAAATCATTCATACCACCAGTTTCATCCGGTTTTGGCGAAGATTGAGATTAACCGAATCTGGATTAACCGAGGTTTACTGTATTTAAGCAAACAACATAATTAGAGTGATCATGTTGCAGAACCAGCCAACAGGATAACAATAATAAAAGTCTTTGCTCAACTGTTGCAAAACTATTTAAAGCGACACCGACATTTTAGCCAAGTAACAGTAGGCTTTCATCAGGGCAAATGGCAACAAGAATAGGAGTGTAGTACACTTCACCACACATGCATGATTGCATGACACTGTGATAGAAGTGATAACAACCTTAAAAATGTCAAGGAGATAACTGAGAGAATAGTAAGTTGTGAAACAAAATAACAACAATAAAAAAACAAACTGCATGTTGAACCAAACTGAAGCAAAAATATGCAATGTCATATTCTTATGGCCAAATGTCGCTTAGTAAAAATTTGTGGAAAAAATCACAAATTTTTCATTTATGATATTTGGTGTAGAATAAGGAAAAACGATTCCATAAATCCTTTTTCTAAAATCTTTCTCAACACAACTCTCTAACTCTAATTATCACTGCTATCACTACATCATCCAATCACGTGCGTTTGGTGAATCCTACTGCTCTCCTGCTCGTATTGCCATTTGCCCTGATCAGGGGTGCATCCAGGGGGTCTGTTTGACTGTCATGACAGGCCCCTTTATGCCATAGTTACTCAGCATAAACAGCAATCAAATATAGAATGCTGCCACTCCAGGTCTCTAATGCAAATGGTTTAAAACAGGCAACAGCATTTCTCTTCTAACGTTGCATAGGATTATTACAAAACAACCACATTACTCTTTCGAATTAGCACTTGCAGTATGACAAAATGACATTAAAAAATCCACGACAGACCCCTTTTTGCCAGGCTATATACGCCACTGGCCCTGATAAAAGCTTACTGTTAGTTGGCTGAAACATTGGTGTCATTTTACCACCTTTTCTGTTGGAATAGTATGCATGAGCCTTGGTTTCTACTGTCTCTTAGCAACTCCATAACCTCCAGGTAATTGTGCTAGAGAGCTGTTTAAACCTCAAAAGATGCAGTGAGTCTTCTAGTTTGCAATTAAAAAAAAACGTAAGTTTTGGGTTTCTGTTTTTTTGTGGGTGATGTCATAATTGGGGTAGGTTTTTGGCCATTATGGCTCAGTTTACCTGACCCTGGGCCTTATCTGCTAGATGGAATTTTTTGACTCAAGTTTTTATTGGAAATTAGGCTAGAATCCCAGTCTCTTGAGCCTTTGATTGGCCTTCTAACATTTCTGGGTCAAAAGTTAGGGCCTAAAAAACTGCAAAGTAATGAATTCATCCCCTTATTAGATAATCAATTGGTTGCAAAAATCAGTGAGGAATAAATATGGGGAAATTTTATGCTGTTTTTGACTAAGCCTACTACTGGGAAAAACTTTTTTAGTCTTTTTTGAGAATGTTGAAAATGAAACATCAACAAGTGTGGAAATTAACTTCTTGCACAAAATTAAGAATACAACTACCACAAGCCACTTGTTATGGGATTGGCCCACTGTGAAAGACATGGATATTCCCTTCTCTGCATTGTATAAGGATCGTTTTTATGGTCCAGACCAGTTAATACTTAGTCTTACAGATGCAGGAAGTGGAGCAGCTTGTTTAATTTTGAAATGAGAGTATGATGACCAAAATGATCGCCTACCTCTGCAAGTGTGGAAAAGAATGTTGATGATCTGCTCAAGACTGCTTGAACTGAAGTGATCATTGTAACCTTCTGTTTTTGCATGAAAGCATGCTGTAAATAAATCATTGCAAGTCTATATAATGGTTAAATGCTCGTGCAAAAATGTGGATTACTTTCAATGCACATAACAGAGTAAACTATGGATGAAAAAACTGTAGTTTTTTTTATCCAGAAAGTAGTTTTTGCCCCTTTGCCTAGGAAAAAAAACTGTTGTTTTTTATTATAATTTCAATGTGACAATGTACTTTAACATGGGGTTACCCTATATCAAAAGACCAAGAAAATAGCTTAGTTTGAGAGATAATACAGACTAAAATTTGTTTTTTTACCCCATGTGACAATTGTGAAAACAGGCTGGTTGACGCATGCCCAACCGCCCAGTGCCGAAGGTGTTAAAGATGAGTATGAAATTGGCCTTTTCAAGTCTTCAGCATGAACTGACCAAGAATCAAACCTAGTGTAATAGTTCGTGATATGTGCTTTACACAGTACCTGCACAAAACCTCAAATGGCATCAGAAGTCTCAGGTGATGTGGAACATATCGTAACACACAAGTTTCAAACTATGTGGAACATATCACAAGATCTCAAATTATCCTCCGGTTATCTATGAGTGACCTATTCAAGCTACTAAAACACATTAACATAAACAAACTCATTCTTGATCTTGCATGCATAGTGGACAATGTCTGCCAAATCCTCCAGAAACTGCTAACAGTGAATATATGAACTCTATTCTGATCACTGCAAAATTAACAGACGAAATCTACACCAAAAACTTGACATTTATAAGTCATCTTAAAACAACGTTATGAGTCATCAACATACTCAACATACAAGTAGGTATACAACAAAACCCATTAATCGCATAACCAAATTGCTAAGCTTTTGTATGTGTTTAACCGAAACATGCAATTATCTGTATACGACAAATATCTCCAAGTTAGTGCCTTACTCTACTTCTATCCACATACTTGCTACCCGACACCCCTGATATCTGATAGCTTGACACCAAACCTGTTTTTTTTCAGTCGTAGACTGACATGTTTTTGAAAAAAACGAAAAAATGCTATTCGGTGACAATGTCTACAAATATAGGATAATGAACACTGTTACAACTAGTTTTAACACAACTATGAGACAAATGACCAAAATGTCTCAAAATTACTTAAATGTCTCAGCAAAAAAATAGAAAAACAGCACCTAACACAGATTTCTGGAAATGTGGGATATAAGTGCTTCTAGATGTTCCAATAATCCCTTGGTCCTTATTTTTAAAGTCTGAAATCCTGCAGTTCTTAGCAAAGCACCGGTCATCAATTGAAACATAAATTTGAAGTCGCTACTGGGACATTCAATGTATGTTATCTTTAACATGCACACTGTGTGTGTGATGTAACAATTGTCTGTGTCAGTCCTGGAATGTTCTCCACATTTGCGGCCATTGTGTCTCAGAGCTCTCATGTGCTTTTCCTTGAGATTAGACAGTGACCTCAACAACACAACAGAAGTTGTGTACTAATGCTAAACTACCTTTTTTGTTCTGAATCGCGAATTAGTTAGCAAATCCGGCCATCTAATCAATTGAATCTGCAAATTCACTGCAAGGTTCAACTTGGTGTTAATTTCACTTGGGTGATGATGGTAACTTTGTTTTCTGGCCATCCCTGCAGAGACATTTGCTTGATCAAATAAATGGCCCCGCGACTTTTGTCTGTGCAGTACACTTTATCTTTCTTATGGTGAAATATGCAATTAAGTGATACAAACCAACAAATGAATGCAACATTTCTAAGCGAATATCTGGTTTATGCAATTAACCGAACAATTTTCTTCATGTATGAATGGCTTTCGGTCAGGATCCCGAAATCCTATGCAATAAAGCGATTTATGCCTTCAACCAATAAGCTAATGTGGTCCAACTACAGGCCTGCAAATAAAATTTTTGCGGCCTGCAAGCTTCCGCAGTGCTGTTTGTTGTGTGTTGCAGTAGGTAATTTTAGTTACAATATGCATAACATCTTTTAATAAAATTACACAATATTAACAGCATTTGACTAGACCAGGAGTCTCTAAACTACGGCCTGTGCGCCAAATCTATCCTGCGTAAACATTTTGTGAATAATGATGAAATATTGCATTTTCGAAAATTTTATTGTTTGGCACAATGCAACAAATCTCAAAACATTCTCATTACATATGATGTCCAGTCCTTGAACTGTTTGGTCCAGTGACGGGATTCAACCGGTTTGCAAGAACCTGTTTTTGGAATTTCTTTAATCCTGAGAACCAGTTGTTGGCTTAAGTCAGGGGATCTCAATTTTTCTCCAGGAACACCTTTTACTTACCGTATTTTTAGGACCACAAGGCGCACTAACACTTTGGCGTCTGGCAATGTTTGACAATTTTCATGTCTAACAACCGGATCGCACATGGCTTTGCACGAAGGTAACTCTGGCGCCGAAAGTGGTAGAGAGCTGTTCAAAGCCTCAAAAGACACGGCAAGTCTTCTAGTCTGCACTTGAAAAAAACTTTTTTGGTTGGAGAGTGCTGATTCTTTGTGAGTGACATCATAAGTGGAGGACTTTTAGGCCACCTTGGCCAACTTCACATGGCCCTGGGCGCCAACCGTTAGATGGTAGTTGGTAGTATTTCGCTGAAGTTTTCATTGGAAACTAGATGGCAATCCGAGTCTTGATATTTTGATGGCCTGCTGTGGTTTTGGGTTCAAAAGTTATGATCTAAAGTAATAAAAATATTAGACTAATTAGTTAATTACTTAATTTGTTTATTTTAGATCATAACTTCTGAACCAGTAATGCTAGAAAGTCGATCAAAGGCTTAAAAAACTCTGACTTGAGTCTAGTTTCCAATGAAAACTTCAGCAAAATACTTTGGCCTAGCAGTTGGGCCCTAGGCCAGGTAACATGAGCCAAAACGACCCAAAAACTACCTTACTTATGACGTCACTCACAAAAATCTGCAACCCCAAACCAAAAAATTTTTTTGCGAATGCAGAGTAGAAGACTTGCTGAATCTTTTGAGGATTTGAACAGCTCTCTAGCGCAATCGGCAGAGGAGCTATGGCGTTGGTATAGCAACCAAAAACTGCTGGTTTTAGGCCTAAATCCAGGTATGATATATTCGAAGACCGGCCGTCAAGGTGTTTAAACCTTTAATTTTCTCAAAAATTGAAAGTGTGCCTTATAATGCAGTGCACCTAATGTATGGATCTGATTGTGTTTTCTCATCTAGAACCTATTTTATGTGTGGTAAATGGTGCCATTTATTTAATTGGTAGATACAATTTTATTGTATACAGACCATCGTGTTATGTAATAAACCAACAACAATTGCAATGTGCAGCGTATATGGTTCCAAGAGTAGCTAGCACATACCACAGATCATATTACTCTAATGGGCTCCTGAATACATTGGTGCACACCGAATCAAACCTGCACACAACTTTTATTTTATTCTAATAATGTTTAGCGGATTAGGCATATGTGACAGCTTAAACTCCCTCGTATGTGTGGTAATCCAAGGTACTTTAATCTGTCCAATTAAATTCACTAGTATGTTATCAAAATTTTGCTTCATTTAATGCGCATTATGTATGAAAAAAGAACAGCCAGCATTCAATTTTTGATGCTGCGCTTCATAATCCGGTGCGTCTAATGGTCCCAAAAATTTGATATAACTTATTTTGGCAAAACTCTCACAAACCTGTTTCTAAATTTTAACACCTTTCAAGCCAGTATGATTTTAGCCTAAATCAAGCAGTTTGCACGTGTCTTTGCGCAGGCATAACTCCACCACCAATTGCGCTAAAGAACTGTCCAAACCCTCAAAAGACTCAGCAAGTCTAAGAGTCTACAATGAAAAATAATTTAGGCCATAACTTTCAAACCAGAAACACTAGAAAGCTGATCAAAGGCAAAACTACAAACTTGAGCGAAATACTTCCCTCTTGCAGTTGGTCCCATGGCCAGGTAACCTGAACCAAAATGGCTAAACACAAATCCCACTTGTGACACTGCTCAAAAAAACCTGAAACCCAAAACCAAATTTTTTTTCATTGCAGGCTCAAAGACTTGTCACATCTTTTCAGGGTTTAAAAAGCTCTTTAGCACAATTGATTAGTGAGTTATGGAGTTGCAAAGTGGCATGAAAATAGCGGCTCAAGTGGGATTTCTAGGTACGATACATTCGTACACCCACATGGAACGCGTTAACCCTCTAATGCCAATCTCCACAGATTTATAACACTTCAAAATTTTTTTTTAAGATCAATGAAACAGGTTTTCGTGCAACTGTCCATATCAACAGATTTGTTACGTTTCGAACTCTAACCTTTCAATTGAAAATTTTGAAATATTCGTCAAGCGTGAATTTCAAGACACGCTTGAATTCCTCTTGACCAAGGTTTATGAGTACTTAATGTTGAGTGGCTTGGGAAGGGTACAGTGGGGGGGTTAGGAAGCAACTTGAGGTTAGGTAATTTCTTTTTGAGTTGCTACTCAGTTCAGTGTTTGAATATGCATAATAAGCTTTATGGACTTATTTTCTGATAGAAGTTATTAGCCTAGGCCCAATTGTAACAAATCTGTGCATGTGGTTGTTAACACCTTAGCTGCCAGTGTGGTTTCAGCTTAGCACGGCAGTTTGCACGTGTCTTTGCAAGCCCATAGCTCCTTTGCCGATTGTGCTAGAGAGCTGTTTAAACCCTTAAAAGACTTTGCAAGTCTTCGAGTCAGCAATGAAAAAAATTTTTTTTGATTTTATGTTTTGGGCTTTTTGTGAGTGACGTCATAAGTAGAGTAGTTTTGGCCTTTTTTGCCCACTTCATCTGGCCCTGGGACCAAACTGCTAGATGGTAGTATTTCGCTCAAGTTTTTATTGGAAACTAGGTTAAAATCTGAATCTTTTGATACTTTGGATGACTTGCTGGGGTTTCGAGTTCAAACATTATGACCTAAAACACCAAATAATTAAGGTGGCTGTATAGTCTAATTGCTTTAGGCTTGTTGAGTTCAGTACAGCACTGTTTTACATAACATTTGACATATAAAACTATGTATTTCTTCCAAGCAGGCCCGTAACCGTGAGGAAAATTCCGGGGCAGGGCCCCTTTATTATTGCCTTTATTTCAGGCAGGTCCGTAGTCCTGGGGGGTGTTCAGGGGCAATACCCCCAAATTTTTTGTGTCCCCCCACATTTTTTTGATAAAGAAAAAAAAATTATATTTCAAAAATTCAATAAAACAAACTCTTTCACCTTAAAAATGTATTTTGAGTCTCTGCAACTTTCAAACTTGGCTTTCAGACTTGATTGAAAGCACAGAGATGTCTTAAAATTAGTACCTTCATGGACCATTGTAACAAATTTGTAACATTTAAAAAACATGGGGAGTAAAACATTTTTTTTCCAAAATTTTTATACCAGTGCACTATTGATACAGTTTATAGCAAAAACAAACACCCATAAATTTTTTTAGGCAAAGAAAAAAAATTCGGTCCTTAGAGGGTTAATATATCCCCAACAATGCAAGGCTGGATATTTTGCTTAACACACCGTGTCTAGGCATTATCCATTGGTGATCCACTGGTGCACGATATATTTGTGACCGATATACGATATATTCGTACTTCACTTCAAATTCCAAGCGTTGAGTGCTGGGTCCTACGGTTTCCTCTGTATTTAAAGTTTGGACATTTCATACAAGTCTCTAGCAAGCAGAAATATACATTTATCATGTGATTTGATGTCAGAAGAACATTTTAAAGCAACAACGGTCATTTGCCTGCAGTCATGGTGGAGGATGGACGCATTCTGCCAAGGTACAGAAATAAGATCGGTGTGCTGTAACCATGTGGCTGATTGTCTCGTCACATTTCAATTCATTGTGAGTGGTTTCTAATCTGGTGTGGATAAATAATTGCTCTGAATTTTTATTACTGAGTCAGAAATAATCATGTAGAGATTTACTGATTTCTATTTAAGCATAAATATTTTCTTTGACAAAGAGTAATTCCTTGAGCCATATGTTCAGTTGTGCCAACTAGAATAATCAAACAGGGTTGGCAATGAACTGCGAGATGCTAGTTTTGAATGGGTAGACTCGACAAGGCTAGGTTAGTTTAACTCAACTTGAAGCGGCGAACAATGATCTTATTGAATGAATGGGACTGTTATGTAACAGTAGGGATAAATTTTTAGTAGAAACAGCGAGGCTGGGTGAGGGGAATGAAAAAGAAAATGCAATAGGTACAAGTCGAAATGTCAGCAAGAAACTCGCGAAGTGAAGACAACGTTGGTCCAAGCGTCCTAACTGTATAAGGATGAAGTGTAAGCCAAAACACTTGGAACAATGTTGTGTTTACTCTGCGCAAGTTTTTCTCTGTCATTTCACCTCATTTTTTTGGTATTATCACCAAGCCTAGCTGCTTTTATTGAAAATTTATCGCAACTGTCATGTAACAATCTCATTGTTCCGCGTTTGGAGTCTGGTATTCCACGGAACACGCGTGTTCTGCAAGACCGCGACGGGAGAATTTCCGCACGTTGCATGACAATCAGAGTAAAAATACAATCTTTACAAAGTTGGCCTGCTATTGGTGATGATATATCCCGCGTTGTTATATCATTATGACAGTCAGTGGCGTACGCAGAAAATTTCCGAGAGGGGGGCCAAGTTTTGTCACAATTGACAAAGATTTGTGTGCCGTCACAAATCAACTATAGGGGAAGTGCTGAAGGCACGCACATTGTAGGGAGGATCCGGGGGCATGCCGCATTCTGGAAGCAAGTTTTAGCATGATGCTTTTACAAGACTTATTAGCCGGTGAGACAGAAAACTGAACTTTTGTTGTCTGAGGCTCATGAAATAAACCTATATGCGTGCTTGGATGTTATAAGTTTTAGACATGTATCGCTTCTCGAAGACGCTTATTGAAGTTTGTAGGCTCAAATCTTATGCCAGGCAAAGCTTTTTTCTGGTGTTCATTGTTACCTGTGTTAAGTTACTTAACAGACATGTGTGAAGTAATTTTGTCAGTGAAAGAATGAAATCGTAAAATGAAAATCATGCAGAGGAAACGTACAGTAGTCACAAAAAAATTTGCGTAGTGCGTATATCAGTGACCAGAAAACAAAGTCAGTTTATTTTAAATTGAGGCCCTTTCCCCCCTTAGTTACGCCAAAACATTTTATTTTTAGGGTCTGAGGTGGGGCCGTGGCACAGTGCCCCCCCTTCGGTACACTAGTGATGACAATGTTTTTCAACCAGGGTTCTGTCAAAACAGACTGAAATTGCCTGGGACGAAATTCGCAACCACAGTTCTATGCGGTTGTAGCAATTTAGACACTTGGATCATTGCATAGGGTTCCATGAGCAACACAAACATTTGTGGAAAGTCCTGCTGCAACAAAAAGGTTGAGAAATACTGCATTATGATCATCCAAGACTTAAACGCTAAGCAGGATGTACGTGTTGCAGATGCAGTGAAACGTGGCAAGTTGGTGCAATGTTTATAATCTGGTGACAGTCAGCTAGTAAGCGCTACCGATGAATTAAGTTGTCAGCAATTCTATACTAGGGTTGTCATACATCCAGAATTTCTGTTTCAAAATTTGTTTATATTGCAGATGACTTGAATCAAAAATTATCATTTGTAGAAGGCGCGCTTTCCACTTCGTTCGCTCGCGCTTTATTTGGGCTCATTCGTATGAGCCCAAGTTGTGTTTTTCAAATATAATTTATATCAGAGTGAATTTTTTTTGAAGCATTGGTTTTGTGTAGAACATTGGATTTTATTTCAAACCCAATAAACAGTTCCCATTGGAGAATAATTTCAAACGAACGGCTAGTAACTCGGCTGTCTAGTAACTCGGGCTAATATCAATGAGCCTAGTATGCTGAACAGCATTATCATTGCTCTATAACGAAGGTTACACAACAACGGACTGAGAACTTGTCATTCACTGTTACGTAACCAACGTCACAGGGCAAAGACAGGGCCAGCCAGAAAGAGAGCAAATGGAAATTTCAGTGACATAAGCCTTAAACGGTTGCATTCAGTGTCAGTTAGTATGATTGTGGGATGAGCCGAAGTGATGCTGTTGACCTGGAGTCGCTCCTGGTGTATGCGTTCGTGTTTTTCTGGAATTAGGCGAACCTCTCTGAGATGCAACCGGCTACCTTTTTGAAATTCTATGTGCACCATACTTTTGTCAAATGCAAGACTGTCATATATTTTAAAGAGACTTGGCATGCCGACTAACAGGGTTCTCACACAATTTTCAAAAACAAATTCCATGACATTCCATGACTTTTCCATGACGTTTGTTACACTTTTTCAATGCGTGTTTAAGTGATACTTACACTTGCAAACTGGTAACAGTCTTTTTAAAAATAGCTGATGTTGCGCTAATGGGATCCAACTCTACCAAACTTGCTCCCTGTGTAGTAGCTGTGTCACATCTCAAAACCAAACCAACATTGCTATCAATCTCAACCAGCTACCTACATTGCCAAATATAGCAATATAATTACCAAATATTTATATTTAACTGCTGGAGCAAAATAAAAAAATGGTAGGTGCCGATAAGTGCAAAATAACTTAAAACAGATCCCCTAAATAGGGCACAAAACTGACATGGGAGAACGTCATCAATGGTTCTTAGAAGAGAGTCAGTCAGATACACGATTGCTAACATTGCGGTTGAAAGTATTTAAAGTAAAATATTTCCTATCTTCTCATGATTAGCCAATGGCATGCTAAGTTACCTTGTACTGAGCTGTCTCGCAAAGAAACTCGTTGACATTTCAGGCGACCCCAGGGAGCGACAGTGGCTCCACCAGCACCTGTCTCTGGCCGTGGTCAGAGGGAACACCACCAGCATATTGGCCTGTGTACAAGTCTGATCTGATTTTAGCCACCCTCAGTGCATTAACGTACCATCGTACCTATTTCTCGAAAGATGCAGAAAATCTAATAACTTATGGTTACGTGCTTTGATGCAGTCAGATTGTTTGTACTCGTCACTATTCTTTGAACACTATAATCGCATCTTACTCTGTGATTGAGT
>Ga0210059_1000033_pt1 | contig 95889 bp, 78 predicted proteins | sample Ectturendosymbi2_FD_188042 | JGI IMG/M metagenome (GOLD analysis project Ga0210059, IMG submission 188042) | Ecteinascidia turbinata endosymbiont from Florida, USA - Sample 2 (SPAdes) (version 2) | ecosystem: Host-associated > Tunicates > Ascidians > Unclassified | place: Key West, Florida...
TTGAAACTCTGGTGAATGGTCTTCCATAAACTGAATAATGTGTGGTTGTAATTTGAAATAAATAGCTTTTTAATCAAAGTCACAATTGAAATTTTCATGGGTACACATCTTTTTGGGTCACCCTGTAAATTAGAAGGTGTTCTTTAATCTTTAGATGGTTTGAACAGCTCTGTAGCTAAATCGGCTGGTGAGTTGTGGTGATGAAAAGTAACACAAAAAAGTGGCTCAAATAGCAAGTACAAGTATAAGGGTATACTGGCGCCGAAGCTGTTAATGCCAAATGCTTCATCAGTGGTTATTTAATTATATATTATTTTTTAAAATGATGTAAGGGCATAGGTGTGAGTGTTTTGCTGTTTTGGATAATTTTGTTGAAATCCTTCAATGTGCATCTTTTTGAAAGGTGGTACTCATCAAATAATTCTCAAGAAGATCCTCATAGTGCCTAAAAGCCTTAATCATAATAGTGCATGTGCATCTACTTGGTAGTTTTTAGTGTTCAAGGTTTTGAAAGATGTTTCAAATACCTTTTGTGTGGTATTCACATTTTTGCAAATTCAAACATTTCAGATTTTATGGAGGAAATTACTCACGATGGGTGTTAAATACCTCAGATCTTGATATTTGCCATCACACAGTTACCAAAGTTGGTGAGTGAAACAGTCATGTGCGTGTTGATTTTTGTGCAGAAAGAGAGTATTCGTTCCATTGCTTGAGTTTTTTCTGTACGAAGAGAAGTGCAGGTAATAGAAGTTATCGTATTAAGCGAACTGTCGTTTTTGTTGCTACATTTTTATACGTTATTCTCCAGGCAATGCTTTCTTGTTGTGGGATGGAGCTGTTGCTGCTGGCAACAGTTACACGTATGCTGAAGCGCAACAAAAGTGTGCTGATCAAGGAGCAAGACTGGCTACTGAGGCTGAGTTGAATGCCAAGATGAATTCTGATGTTTGTTTTCTTTTTTGTGTGTTTCACGGGCTTAAGTTTTAAAATTCAATTTGTATTCACACAACAAGTCAGTTGCATGATATCCCTTGCATAAAAGAACGTTGGAACTGTTTTTTTCATTGTATGTCTACCAGGTGCAATTAATGTGGTTTGCCATTGTAGTTGCTTGCCATAATATACGCAGAGAATTTATTTATGATTTTCCAATTTGGCAAGCATAATTGTGTTTCAAAGTAATAATTTCAAGAAAATTAACCTTTATTGTTGTTTATATAAAGAATTATGGTAAGAAAGCTTAGAAAAAATGTGATTTGGCAAAAAAAATGCTTTTTATTACTTGTAGTGCCAGTATATTCTGAAGTAAATATTATAAATTTCAGGACATATCCTCGTGTTCATGTGCATGGGGTGAAGGAAACGTTGCTTATTCTGTGTCCAGAGTACGAGATACCCTGTGTGCTGCCAGTGCTCCTCGAGGTGGTGTGAAACGCTGCAACCCTACACCTGCGAAAGCTGATGCATGGTGCTATAAAGGTATTGCAAGGTGCATAGCTTCTGGTATAAACTTCCATGCGTTTTTATTGAGTGCCATGGGTCACTGACGCAAAGGCTGGTTCTTCTAGACGTGACTTAGTGCAGATTACTATTAAATTTTAATTCAAATTGCTTCTTTTTAGATGTGACTATGGTAGGTTGCTTGAGAATTTGCTTAGTTGTGATCTTATGCTAAGCTTATGTTTCTTTCCTCTAATTTAACTTAAATGATGGCTGTTTATTTCAATGCCTTTGCTTGCCAACCAAAATTGTTTCCATTTTTGATAAGGAAAAGACAGAAATGCTGTTGACGTTCCCTGGGCTGTGGCATTGTGGCTTCATAATGCGACACGAGAAGGTGTGCAAGAACGCAGTGCAGAAGATGCCACAAAGTACATATGCAGGTGCAAAACCACCTTGTTAGCTTGTCTTCTTGGTGAAGCCCTTTGATTGCCTGCAGAGTAGTTGATGTTATAGTTTTTGTCCTAAACCCTTCTGATGTCATGAGGAAAAACAAAAAATTCAGATAATTAGTAATACATTGGAGAACATGATTTGTTTCAAATGCTTTCAAGAAATATCATGCAGACTTGAAATGACAAAGTTAATATGATAAATCTGAGTTTCGTTGTAAAAAATCTTATCTTTCAGACTACATCAAGAATCATGCAAGGTAATTGATAAAGGTGTGTCATTCTGGCGGTTTGTTGCAATTTGTTTCCTTTATTATAAAAAAAGTTTTATGTGCACTTCAGATACTGATGATGTATGAAAAAGAGCAGCTGGTTCTTTAACATTACTTAGTTAAGCAATTTCTGCAATGTAAACGCCTGTTTGTTAAACAGGCATGCATGATTTGAAGCCCTTCCATACTTGTGAAAGCAAAATTATGTTGATGTTATTTTGATTGATATGTGGGCTTGTCAAATTCATTACAGTATAGTTTGAAGTTTTGACAAACCTTTTTTTTTAATAAGAAAAGAATCACGATGGCATTGTCCAGAACCTATCGATATACATAATGCATCCATAATAGAAGATCACACCACCAGCTACTCTTACCAAGGATCATTTTCATACCGATGTGACACAGGGTATTGGTTTGAAAAAGGAGAATACACAAAGGTAACTTCTACGTGTTAAAAACTAATATCTAAAATACCAAAATGCAGAAAACCATCATGATTTGTTAACTCTGACAAATGCAGCAATCAGATCATGCTTTTGATTTTGGAAGATTTTTCTTGCATGGAGAAAATAGTGTTTTTGTGGAAATACAGCAACTATTAAAAATGCATAAGTTCTCGACAAAGCATTTTTTGTCAGTTGGTGTGGGCTTTTGTGCAGTCAAGTTTGCGAAAATTGATGACTATTTTGCAAAATTACCATGCTTTAAAATGTGTGAGCAACTGACTATTACGATTGAAAACTTGCTGATGAACAGAATTCTGTTATAACTTTTTTTCTGCAATATTATTTATATTTTGGTGTCCACTGTGAATATCTCTTTAGAAGACTTGCAGTCATTTGTTCCAGTAAGCTGTGGTGCTTGTTAATATATTAAAACTAAGAAAGCAGTTCAGCTTTGATTTTTCCTTGTTTGTGTAGTCATTGCAATTAAGCTATGTCTCACGTTTTATTTCAGTTGAAAGAGTAAGCTGACTTTTTCACGGATGCTTAACTACAATACTGTATTATTTGCAAGATCGTATGTACGGTGATTGTTAGTCTGTTTAAGAATAGCAGGCAAAACTATTGCATTTAATAATAATTGAAAACTGAAGACAAAGTTTTGACTTAACGTTGCATGAAATGCTTTTTCAGACACTGTGGTGCAAACCTGACCTTCACTGGGAACCTGACCCTCAAACATTGATCTGTAGACGTAAGTACAGCGTTTTTTGAAGACGTAAGTGTAGCGAGGTCGAGCATTTGCAGCATTTTGTACAATGGAGAAACCTGTCGCGGGCCGCATTCGGTCTGCGAGCTGAATGTTGTGGAGGCATGCTCTATTGTTAATAATGTGGAACTTCATTTCTGGGTTTGCCCGTTATACTGGTTTGGAGCCATTAAAAGCTGCGAGGCTTGCTGCTAGCTTTTAGAGTCCTGCGTGGGTTGAAATTTTTTGTCCGCTCCTACCACGCGCTTGCAAATTTTACCCCACCCCACAGGTATTTGAGAAATTTCGCCCGATCCCGCCGTGCACCCATAGACTTCTAACCCGCACCCGCCTGGACCCCAGGTCGTCCCAACCTGCACCTGCTTCGCACTGTTTTCCTATCAAATCCGCACCTGTCACGGAAAACTACTAAAAACTGATGCAACATGTTGCATCGCTGGTGCTAATTTATTAAGTGGTTCATTTCAAAACGAACGGATGTCTACAAAAGCACTACAGTAAACCCTGGTTAATCTGAATTTGGTTAATCCGGATCTTCGCCAAAACTGTTGGTACGAATGATTTTCAACCTAGTTCTGTATAAAAATTTTGGGTTAATCCGGATTTTTAAATCCGGATCTTCGCCCATACCGGATAGAATTCTTTTCACATCTAGTAATCCGGAATTTTCTACACTTCCACCCTGCTGCGTTCTTAAGTGCACTGACTCGTCTCTAGAAAAGATTCGGCAGCTTTCAGACGCTACACAAGCGTGCTCACAACATAACAAGTTTCCACTACGATAAGAATGAAAAATCCCTACATTTCCCTACACAATCTGAAACGAAAAACGCCATCTGCAATCATCTTCAGCTACAATATCTGGCCTTGAAACGCGATATACTATATACGTTGCATAATTAAGAGTGCAAGATCAAAATTACATGTGTAGAACAAGCATCATTACACTTACAGAAAGCACTACTGCATAACCACATGTAATTTTTTTTTCAAAAAAATTACCTCAATATCTTTTAGATTAGCCAGCACCTTTGGCAATAAATCTAAGCATAATCCCTTGCAACTCTCCAGCTGGTTGCAATTCACAAGGAAAAGGTTTCATCAGTGATGGCACCAACAGCTTCAGAATTTCCAAAATTTTCAAAATGTGTTTTCCTTGCTTTCCTATGTAAATACATAAGACTTTGGTTGACTTCAAAGTCACCTGGAAAATTCTCACTAGACTAAGACTTAACTATTGCTTCCAAAGTGCACACAGCCAGACGATCGCTCAACTTGTTTTTGTTGTTACTCGAGCGGGAAAAAGTTCTTTCAACCTCAGCATTCCTTTGAGGTAGGCCCTAATGCAGTTATAAACACATTGCATAACAACTGTAGGCTACTTTTCACTGTACAGTAGGCTATTGTACTTGTGCTGCAGTCTTTGCAAATTGGAATAGACTGGGCTACACCTAACAGGCTAAGCCTTAGCTTTCACTCAGAATGCAATTCTAGCCACCAGAAAGCTTGGCCACACTGCAGTACTTGCGTCCAAAATGACCCAGTGCCCCCAGGATTTATTGCCTTCTAAATTGGTAAAAACGCAATTCCAGTGCGTTTTGCAAGCGCACTAATAATAAATCGTTGACCAAACATATCCGTGAAGTATCACAAACGTAGAAACAAAGCGATAAAAATTCTAAACAAAAATCCCTACGGATCCCTACAAAATGGAGATTTTTCCCGTAAGGATTCCCTATTTCCTACGAAAGCCTAAAAATCCATACCGTAGGGATTTTTCCCTACGAGTGGCAACACTGGCTCACAACCAACAATGAACGTTCAGAATTATGATAACGGTTGCAACTGCGCGCAACATCCGACTAATCGTAGAGACGATTATTACGTCATACGCGGGCATAGCATATCACGTTAAAATAACGCTCAAGGCACGCCGCTGCACCACGATTTCACCCTATTGATCGGTATTGAGTGTGCGTGTGTAGAGCATTATCCTTGACCCTGAGTGTACTGTGCTCGGCAAGATGTCTGGAGGGTACTAACTTCCAAAAAAAGTGACTGCTTATGGACCAGTCGCAGAATCTCTCTGTCAGTCCAAACTCCCACATTGCCTCACAGCCAAGTAATCTAAAATAATGAACTTAAGATTGTTCATCACTGCCTGGATATGGCAGTTGCTCGTCTGATGTACCATTGTGAATCCATCAATAAGTTCGTTTTGTTTTTGCGAGAGTCCGCTGTTGGGTCCTAAATGCATTCAATATAAGTTATTTTTTCCGATATCTCCGTACTTAGGTGACTTTTCGACTAGGTTTCAGTTTATTTACTGATAGAAACTCCTGTCTTCAGTTAATCCTGATCTTCGCTCATACCGGACAAACTGGTCGGTCAAATCGAATCCGGATTAACCGAGGTTTACTGGATAAGTAAAAAACTGAAACCGAGTCGAACTTGAGTGTTTGCTTTTTTCTCACAGCGCTGTGAAAAGTATGTCGTCAACAGTGGGACTCCTTTAATATTGCTCTTCTGCTCTTCACGACAGGTTGATCGATGCTAAACACTTGTTCATTAGCAGCGGTTACCACCACGCATAACGTATTTCCTGCAAGACCGCTGAAACCTTGAAAACCCAATCAGTGGTCTAGCCACCAATGGGGAACGTCTATACACCAGTAATGCCAAACCCAAGGCCCACATGCGATCCAGTAAGCTTTTCATTGTTGTGTATGCACAATACAACAACAGCATGACTTTAATTTTGTAATCTCAAATTCGACATTTTCGATGCAATGGTCTTTAATGCCTGTGTATCATGTTCCATGCATTGGTAGATTTTTACATGTCTGATGACGCCTGGGCGAAAAACTGATTTATAGTTTTCTGATTTTTGCGTATGTGTTCCTCTGCGCTAAATTGATTTCTAACTACCCTTGTTCTTCCAATAGCAGTAGCACTAAATTTGCCAATGACATCACACTTTGAGAGTGATTGACAGTACGATGAAACCGTTGTTATCGCAGTGAGTATTTATATGCTCTTAGTAGCTTCAAAATAAATTTATGTTTGTTGAGATGAAAGTAAGCCATTCAATGTGCGACCCTCACTAAGATACTGACATAATTTTTGGCCCAGTTAGGCATTTCGGTTGGCATAGCTGCTTTACACCTTCGTACCACAAGCCTTTTGTAGCATTGAGTTTTTTGCACATGTCACTTTCACATGCATTGAGTCAGCATTCAGAAACCCCCACAAAAAAATTTTTATCCTCTGCCCGCCCTGCACCAAGTTCAACTCGCTCTTGCCCTGCGCCCGCACGCATAACTGTAGATACCCGTCCCCTCCCCGCACCGGACTCTACTAGTAGCTTTGGTGAAATCAGCCGACTGGACTCTGCTTTCATCTTCTCAAAATAATTCAAAGTTGCCAATATCTATATATGTTACTTGTTACCACAGTTGTAATGTGTGTTAACCCATCGGAAAACATTTTAATAGGAACTTGATTTCACATAGTACAATGCATATTAAGTCATACAATACTGTTAAAACGACCGCCCCCAATTCAACGAAATTTTATCTCTGCTTTTTTGCCCAAACCTGTCCACTTCAAAGAGCACTTATCCTCAGAAATTTGAACATTTGAAAAGCATTTCTTTTCCTTCAGTTTTTTCAAAGGAGAAGAAACAAGTACTGACTTACTTGATCTTTTTAACTGTATGGAAACGAGTTGTCCCAGTGGTCGAAAAAGTGCACAAATATTACCTATACACAAATGTAGGTCTTTTTAGAACTTTCCGAGCTGCAATCCACTTTTCAGTAGAATTAGCAATTGTTCACCTGCACAGTTATTTTTTGGAAATATATGTAATGGTGTAATACCCTGTTGTATTTATTTTGATATAAACAAAGTAATTAACACCATTTTCCAGACAATGGTTCTTAAATCAACCACTAAATGTAGAATGAGTGATGTGCCTTTAAAGCGTTTTCGAAAGTACCTTAATTTTTTCATGTTTTTATTGGAAATATTGAATTTGCTATTGCTGGGGTGTTTCATGGCTTCATTTCAGGTCATTTTGTCACTTTATGAATAATTTACGTAGCATCTCAATTCGGAGGTGCACTGTTATCTTAAGAGTAATAATTGTTGAAAAGTTTGCTTGGAAACCCCAAATATATTTTTTCAAAACAATTCGTGAAAACCTCCAGAGTTACTAGTTAGTTGATTGAGGCACTATTTTTTGCTCTGATTTTTGAAAAATGCTTACTTCCAAATGGCATATTTTTCACCTTCATGGCTTTAGTAATGTGGGATCAACTTTCACATCTCTGATTTCTTTTCAACTGAAGATAGCGTCCATAACAAGTAGCCTAGAATAATCACTTTTAACAAAGATTTGAGTACTGGATGTTGCGGCAGCTAGTCCTTTTATCGCGAGCCGTGGGGGAGCTAGTCCGCAGAAATTTGAGAAACGCCCTCTGACAATCTTTCGCCTAGAACCTGACCCTTACGAATCCGCGCATCACCTGGGCTGTAGTTTCCTGTTACCTACAGCAATGGCCAGGTACAACAATTTTTTGTTATCAGATCCAATAAACAACAAACATCAACGGCGATTGATCGTCAGCACGGTTTCTGAAACACAACAGAAACAAACTAAAAGCATTCTGCCATCGCAGCTAACTGAGCAAAAAAACTTCACACCGATAGCTGAGCGCGCTACAGACAATTAACGATTAGACAAGCGCGTAACGCGGCTATTTACAGTAAATTCAAACATGCATCTCAAACGCTTGATTGCGATCAAAGTATTACTTCAGTGCCGGTTGGCAAGCTGCAACTGCTCGATTAAATTATCCCAGAGACATATGACAAACTTACATACCAAAAAATGGTATACGTTCCACAGCTCAAATCTCTGGTCTTTTCGGTCAAGAGAAACACTCTGAATTGGTTAGCAGAATTTGGTTACACGAGGGCCAAAACGTTACTAAAGTTCTAGTTACCGAGCTGTACTTTTATCGTACTAAGCGCGGCAAAACAGAAAAACAACTTTCTTTGTTACGACTGTTCGAGACTGCAAAGCAGACGAAGGTCTGTCCCAACATCCTGTTCGCAGATGCAAAACGGCGACATGAGAGAAATAAACGGTTACTCAACTCAACGTGTCCTCTAACGACCCACGCCAGGGAGTTGTAAAAAGGTTGCTACTGCAGAAGTGTGAGCGCAATCCATCAAGGCAGTCCATTAATATTGGACTTTAAGGCGTCGTTCAAAGAGTTAATCACACTCTTTGGACGTAGAGAGTTGCACGTATTAAAATATTGATCGCCGGATGCGCAGCTTGAAGCGGTTGAACAAAGGCGAAGGAAGAGTCGTCGCTGCGCGCCGTAACACTGGAAAGAAACCCATGATCACTCATCAGACTTTTTACTGCAAAGATTCCCCAAGTAAATGATTGTGTGCCTTGGGATGACTTGAACCATCATGAACACTTGTTTTTCCAATGCTTCATGGAAATGAATTTTTGCTGACTGCATTTCTGTTTACTTACATGCTTAATATATCACTTTTTTGTCTGTGTGCCACAGATATCTGTCTAGGCCCAGATACATTGAAACTCTTCTAACAGACCTCTGCATGTGTTTTGTTTTGCTGTTACTTTGTTGCAGTTCTGGATTGTCCTTACCCTCCAGAGGTGCCGAATGCAAAACTAACAGTGTATGGTTTAAATTATGGAGATACAGCAATTTACGAGTGTGATTTTGGTTATTGGTATGTGCCTGATCAATATTCAGTTACTGTTACATGCTCAGATTCAACTTACTGGAATCCTAATCCTATTTTTTCATTATGTGTTCGTAAGTATAACAAATTTTGCTTGTTTCTGAATTTCTAATATTTTATCCCTGGTCTGCACAACCCCCACTCTGCAAAAACTCATGAAAGATGTCGGCCAACATTTCCGCTTCAAGTTTTCAAGAAACTGGAAAAAATGCAAATTGCTACAACAAACAAGAAATCACCAAAACACATTTAATTCAAAATATATGAAGTTAACGAGAAACATATCGTTTATTGGCAACAAGCTCCTCATAACCTGGATCGATGGTGTAGTTTGATATTTTTAGAATGTTGTGTTGTGAAGGTTGCTTGTATTTATGGTAATTCAACATTGACGATAAATGTTTATGCGTATTCTGTTGGTACCAGCATGTTGTTAAGTTGAATTAAAAGCCTCGTCGGCGCTCCTTACCCCTGCTCATGTCTATTTTGACCTGCTAGGGCATCCGTATAAACAACGCAATGCAGATATACTCGAAATGACTGTGTAAAGCTGACTCTTCTAGTAGCTGAATTGTACCAGGTGCTCTATCCAGCCGCCCTTTCGATATCTGTTTAAGCTTTGTATATTTCAAGTAGAAGGGCGTAATTACCCAGTGTGGGTAAAGTAGATCAGACATTTTCCAACAAGAAGCTGTGCAAAGAAATTTGGAATGTAAATGAGGTACCAAACATTGTTGTTTCGGCACATGAAAGAAATCGTGTTGTGAACTGAGGCAGGTTCGACCAGCGTGATTCATTTCTGTGGTCGGATGGTCTTAGTAAGAACTGGGTGCTCATGGCAAAGCTTGCTATGTTCCATTAGACAAGAAATGCTTCAAGTTGTCTTCATGGAACGGTTCGGAATTTTGAAAATGTCAGAATTTTCGCTGCAGGTGAACACCATGCTGCACATAAATCTTTTGCAAAGATCTTTGAAACGGCAGTTGTTTCAGAAGAAGGAAGCAATGAATTTCATCAAGATAGCAGGCATCTTTCCAATAAGATCTTGCCTCCCGTTGTGCGGTCTCCGATCCATCACGGCCATGGAGCCGGAACCAAAATTTCAGGCTCCGCCTCTAGTTTCACCATGGGTCATCTAAATGTTCTTCCCTCCAGCTCTGGCTCCAACATCAAAATTTTTGCCCCGGGTCCAAAATCATTTGGTCTATTGAAAATTGAAAACCATTGTATTATTTGTACAACTCGCTTGCCTCCAAACAATAAAGCTGTAGAAGCAGACCCAAAACTTCAAAACAAGCGTAGCTGAGTTTTTGTGTGTGAAATCACATTGTTCCAACTTTTTTTGTGATCGATACTGATGTCGCAGATTCCCAGGTATTGTAAAACATGCCCATTTTGTGTGAATAGACTTTCCGGGCAAACCGAAAAATATCGGTCCAAAGAAACCCTGTTGTGAATGAGAAACACTTACGTTAACCCAGAATAGGCTTTGCCCCTGCTACATGTGTGAAACTACATTGCTTTAACTTTTCTGTAATCGATACTGTGTTGCAGAAACCCCAGTATTTTTGTAATAATATGTGTCTTCCCATTTTGGGTGATTAGAACTTATGTGCATATTGCATCACCTCACTACAATTTTCCAAAAAAAGCAAATTTTCGTCTCTCAACTAATTTACTTTTCTTCATGTGCTTCTGCCTACTTCATATACATCACGATATGGTTCTTGTGCAGACCACCAGAAAGGGCTACTGACCTAATTTTAAATTTTTTCATGTATTTTTGCGCCCTTTTATTCGTACTACCAGCATATTTTGGGAGGGTTATCTGTTTGATTTTGAAATAATACAATTCTTTCATCATGCAGCAAGTTACTTTTTTACGATCAAGTGAGCTTGAGAATAATTGCTGAAACATGCACTTGTGTTTTTGAAACGTTTGCTAAACCTCGGTTATGGTGGGAACAATATTTGTCCTGTTAGGGTAATGGGGGTAACGGTGTAAATTTCCATACCTGAGGAGGGAAAGTAGTAAATCTTAGGTTGTGTCTGTCACTGTGGTTTGATCAACAGCAAAGGAATTGAAAAAAAGAATTAAAGTTTACTTCAACATGTAGGTTAAGTCTTCTGCATTATTTTCCATTTGCATGGTTGTACAACGACCATGTTTTGGGGCCCCTTTCTGAGAGTTTGCCTCGAGCTGAATTGAGTTTAGTTTATTTTGCGATAATGGGAATTTACAACAGGTAAAAGAAATCATGGCAAAGACATAACCGGAAGGTTATCGAGTCGTTACCTTTGACTGGTGGGTAATCTCTCACGAACCAGATTCAGATTGAAGTTTTGCCTATATGTGGTAAAGAGCTGCCAGATGATCAACACAGTTGCGCAGGAAGTGCTGGGACGCAACCCAGTCTCTCCCTCAGTGGATCAGGTGCTCGGATCCTCAAGGACCCGGGTTTTCTTAATCTTTTCGCATCTGGCAAGCTCTACAATTGTTAGCAGCGGTTATAGAATGAGGACGAGCCAATTGGGTAAGGCACCCAATGCAGGTGGGCTTCTAAATTCTAATATCCATCCCTGTTTGAGAGTCGTACATGTTGGAAACTTCGAACTTCTGTGTTTTTTATTGGCATCTATCCTACCTAGGAAACGGAGCTGCATTGTTACGTTTTCGGAACATTGAAACTATTTCCGAAAAGCCATTGCAAATAGAAAAAGGTACACAAAGAAGAAAAGTTTTGGTTTACAAAATGATTTCATGCATGCTGGAATGAACATAAGCTCAAATACAGTGCGACGCTGCCTGCTGGAGGCTGGCAGAACGACTAATAAACCGCTGAAAAGCAGCTTCTTATTCAAGAAATAAAGACCAAAATTAGAATGATCAAAAACGTAAATATTGGACTGTAGAAAACCGCAAAAAGCATTTTCAGTTGAAAGTCATATTTTCGTTCAAGGGAAGTGCCAGGATCAGGAAAGATGCCGAGCAGTTTAGTCGTGCCCATTTTAATGAGGTAGTAAAACACTCCCAAAATAAGATGTTTTAGCTTTCCTGGAGTAGGTTCAATTATGCCGACTTAGGGTATGAAGAATTTAGACAAACACGTTCATGTAATTGAAAGAAAAGTCATTCCAGATACCGAAAAAGGCATTTCCTGATGGCGGAAGAATACTCCAAAAGATTTTTCTTCAGGTCTTTCATCTTTTTTTTTCATAAAAAAAAGTGAAGACGATTTGCAGGAAACAAATTTTTTATAGGTTAGAGTGGCCTGGACACTCGCCAGACCTTAACCACATTGAGAATTTGTTATCAATAAAAAACTCCCGGTTACAAAACTTGCATCGCACCACCATGAACAAGGTAATAAAGGCCATGATCAGTGTGGTATCGGCACAGTAAATCAAAGAAAACTGCCACAAACTGGTAGAATCCATGCCAAGCCGAATAACTAACTTCTTGTCCTTCTGTTACTGTTAGGGACACAATTATTAAATTCCCTTTTCAAGTTGTTATAGCCACTATTAATGATAAATGTAATGTATAATTGTGAAATTCGTAAAGTAACGACGTTGTGTGCATTTTTTGAGATCAGCCTGAAACCTTTTGAAATTAACTATGTAACACTGGTAAATGGTTATGGTAAAAATTTATTAAATAAAGCATATCATTTACTAGTCATACTTTTGAAAGGCTAATAAAGCTCTTAATCGGGTATGATTTATAATTTATAATGGGGCCCAAAACAGGTATCGCACCAGCACATTTTTTCCTCTTGGGGTCCCTCTTCATTTTGTTATAAACATGCAGAGTATGCTAAGATATTGTTTTAAATTACACTGGCCATTAAATCTTAGGTTGTTGCTTATCAGCCGCATTGATTCCAAACTCAGTTGTAGTGGAATTTATCAGTGGTATTTTAAAACGACTAAGTTCTTTGTTTAAAACAATTAGGGCCAATATTACATGGATATGATGTGAAACCGCTTGCTGCCGCACCAGTTTTGATCCACCCGTTTGCGTGTTAATGTAGCAAGAATGCAGGAGGCATGTTTCTCTTGTATATCAGTTCTACCCTGCATGATACTGCAGTTTTGAAAAGGTTTTCTTCGCAAAAATTGCTGCAACCTTTTTTTGTTTTACAGCTGTGAAATGTGACTATCCCCCTAAAGTGGAGTTTGCATTCAGGAATATTGCACAAGCAACTTATCCATACAATGTAACATACATTTGCCATTCTGGATACTGGATTGCTCCTGGTCAATATTCCCAGGACGTTACATGTACTCAAGAAGGAGTTTGGAAACCTGAACCTAGTTGGATTCGTTGCTGGGGTCTCGAAAATTTTTGATTTGGCCGCACTGATTTTAGTTTAATGGATTTTTTAACCTATAGAACAAAAAATTACTTGATTACCAACCTAATCTATTACGAGATGTAGTCCTACCTGAGAACGACATCTTTTTAATGCAGTGTTTCTCAATCTTTTTTCTAATGTGGCCCAGATAATTTTTGGTGAAACAGCATCTTGTTTTTTTGGACAACTATCTTGTTTTTTCAGTTAACTTACACGCAAAAACGAACACACAAACTCACCAATCTAATAATTCTTGGAGACGCCAAAACCAGTTTTAGCCTCGTGGCAAGCTTCTGAGGAATCTGTTGATGATTCAGACTTGCGAATAACCGTTTTTCAAAAAAAGTACACAAAAATACAGAAAAAGTGCACAAACTGTGGCTATGAACAATGAGCAAGAGCGGAATAAAAGTTGACTTTCCTGGAGCTTTGTCTGCAGTCAGCAGCTGCTTGGAAAATGCATTTTTTGTGCAGGGAAATAACACCATCTGTGAAATGACGGGTGCCCAGTGGCAAGCCACGCGATTAACAAGAGCGTAGTGGTCCATGAAAGATCGCAAAAGACGAAGTTTTAACATATTTCGAAATCTAGAAATCCTGTCAAAGTGGCAAATTTCGATAAATGTAAACGAATAAGTTGGTTGGAGTAACAATTTTATACTTTACTCTTATGTTGAGGCACAAATAAGCAGATTGAGAGCACACATTGGCAGCTTTGTTGTTGGGATAGTTTGTAACTTGTCCCTTATCATGTCTCATACTTCCGTTTGTTAATGTCAACATTTGTTGAAATCAGTAGTAGCAATGATTACCCCGCATGACAGACAAAACCAGCTCTAGCCTTCTGGCAAACTTCTGAGGAATTTGCCTGCTTGCTTCTGCTTTCATACTAACGCGATTAATCGAACTTGCACATATGTATTTTTCGATAATTGTTAAGTCGTAAAACTGGCGCAAACAAACCCATCGCCGCTTATTTCTCAGCGAAACTAGTTTTGGCTATTTAAACACATCTTCAGTCCTGTAAAAAGCCGTAAGACAAACGTTGAAGAAAATGTGTCCATTAGGTGCATTTGTCCTGTTGATCAATTGAAGAAAAAGTAGAACAAGCTCAATGTTTTTGATCGAGCTTTGCAGTAAGCCTGTTGTATAAATTAGATGCCTATATAACTGCAACCTAACATGTTTTTTTTACATGCTTCATAACTCCCTTGGATGCTGTCCTATGACCCACCGGTGGAGCGGGGCCCACTGGTTGAGAAACGCTGGTCTAGGGACGAAGCTAATGCAATGTTCGACGTGATTATTAAACATGACATGGTCATTCTTCAAATCCAGGCTAGCATCTAATCGTGCCAGCATACTTCTACATGTAATTCTTTCTAACCAAAGGATTGAGAAGCTGTCAGAAATAAGTTAATCGTAATCAAAGAGTTGAGAAGCTGTCAGACATAAGTGAATCGTAATCAAAGAGTTGAGAAGCAGTCAGACATAAGTTAATCGTAATCGATCACAGTGTTTTAAGTAATCGTAATTGATTAGCCTGATTAAAAATGACATGTACTCGGAATCGATTACATTACCAATTTGTTCATAATCGGTTATTATTTCCGCGGTTAAACATGGAATTCTTGACGCAATGTCACTGCAAGATAAACCGCGGTTTTGGAGATTGGGTTTCCTCCTTCATCATTGGTTGTTATGGTCTCAGGAGAGGCCATTTGCCCGTCTGTACACGTTCAGGCCAGCGGCAAACAGCGCTTGGCAGGGAAATCTCCTTTCGTTCCAGCGAGCGTTCATGTTGCCTGCCAGAACTATTGTAATGTCTAGTGACACTTGGCAACAAAAATAAGAGCTTTAGTTAAAAACGTGGCGGCAGAAGAGTTAGCGTTGCATTACGAGGAGAGGTGTTGGTTTTATTTAAACATATTCGGAGTGAACCTATAAGTATGAGTGCTGCCGTAGGTTATGTATATGATTAGTGCAGTAGTTTATATAAATTAACTTTCTTCAGAGGAATAAGGTAGTTTATTCCAAATCGAAAGCACCTTTCCACAACGCTGATAACTATACAATGTCCACAGAAATTATCCACCAGTACAAGATACTGGTCAATCAACCTCAACGAAACCAGTGAGGTTTTGTTGACTGTTGGTCCAATAGACAAATGTGCAGCTATATTATTATCATTGGTCGTGTCACTTCAAATGCAAAGGTACACAATTCTTTGCTGGCTTGCATACGATCCGAAGGCCATCACGCAACCAATGGCGTACTGAAAATACACCTATATCAAACCATGTAAATCAGGGGTGTACAGCCTTTTGGTATTGCCGGCTGCATTACTTTTATTTATATGAAGAACGGCCGTTAATGAGTTCGAGTTATATTTATGAGATACTGCCAAGTGCCAACCAACACAGAACACATTCAAACATAAATTGCGTATGCATTCTGTAATTCTTTCTGACATCACCATCCAGATTGTTATGCATCGTGTCGACTGATTCTCCTCGCGTTTATTTTGCGTCGACTGATTTTCTTGCCTTCGTATATGCCAGCACGGCCGCCAAATGTGATCTTTTAAATTACATGTGGACGGCCACAAATTTCATTATCGAAGGCCGCATTCGGCCGCAGGTTGTGCACCGTTGATGTAAATGGTCTCCTTCCGAGGATGTTTCAAGACAAATGTAATCGTGATTACTTTAAATGTAATGGTACTTGTAATCGGAATCGACCATATGGCTGATAATCGTAATGAACTGCATTTGTGATGTAATCCCCCAAAGTCTGGAAGCCGTCATGTTTCAATGTGGTGCTAGGACTGTGGGAAGCGAAAACGTTGGGTGTGCAAATCAGTCTGTTGCAAATACGTAATTGCAAACGTGTTCATGCAAAGATCGGTGCACCTGCTTGCATATGCCATTCGCACGTGAAAGGATCGGTTCAAAATTACGGTTCATTTGTTCCATGCAAAAGTTTCAAATCTACGTAAAATAGTAATTGAATACAAATCCTATGCAATGTTTTGGCAAGCTGCCTTCTCTCATGAAGAAGGCAGAATGGTGCAGTTTGATTTCGCGCAACAAATTGAAAGAAGTCTCGTTGAAAAACAGAACCGTTGCGCTGTTAGAAAAAAGTTGGTGCAGCTAGGTGCTGAATGCTTCATGTAGTCATGGCCAACCTGCAAATCACTAGGCCCTCTGATACAGGGGTGGGGGAACCTGCGGCCCGCATGATGCGATATGGCCCGCATCAGAATTTTGGTTCGCAAGTTAGAGCACAAAATCGCGTGAAAACGAAGCTCTGTGATAAACAAGTACATATATAGGAAGTCAAGCGAAGTCCCTCTTGCTCAAAGTTAGATAAAGGTAGATTTTTAGCATTAGCATAAGATTGACTGCTTTTGGGCCCGCCAGCGATAATGCACAATTTATGCGGCCCGTGGTAGTAAGTAGGTTCCCCACCCCTGGTTTATTATTTATGATAAATCGTTCAGCATCTTAAAGTTAATCAAATTTGTCGACAGGAAAGCTTGTGAGGCAAGATATTTAAGCTGCCACCATCAAAGCGGCAATTGTTGCAGCAAATTTCGGCAAGTTGGTAATCAGCGAGACATGCGCTTTACGTCATTGATTACGCGCATTCTTTGTTTTGTGTTCATCGAATCTGGCTGTAAATGTGACCGGGTTTAGTGTTTTGTTCACAGTGAGACGCGACATTTTTGTTATTAACCATGCTGATGGTGCGTTGTGTTTGAGCAGGGATCTCCATACTTTTTAGTCCGAGGGCCATTGAAGCTATTGCACAGCAGTTCAAGGGTCGGACCTTTCATGTAACTTGATTGTTTCGGGATATGTTACATTTTAGCAAAACAATATGGTTTTCACAAATAAATTATTCCTTCAATATCGACAAAATATCTCCTCGGGCCGCGTAAAATGGCTTCGCGGGCCGTAGTTTGGAGACCCCTGTGTTAGAGAATACACTCATGTGGTATGAATTCACATTGCATGAGCACGCGTTACTAAAATACTACTTCAGTGTAGGGCCGAAGAATCTATGATTGTTCTAATGCGTCCTGGCCACAAAATGCCAATAAACGAATGTTTCATTTATAACTCCACCCACTGCCTCACTCTCTACATTCGCTTTTCCGTTTAGCGAAAGGTGGCCCAAAAGTAAAATTAATGAAAAGTTTTCAGCCGAGATCTGTCTGTATCCGACGCTGTCTTTGCGTAAAAGTCTTTTGTAGGATTTAAACAAAAACTCAAGATTCCCAGATGTTTATTTTGAAGATTTAATTGAAATGGATTCTGAATAACTATGTGTTCGTACGTTCGCGCAAACTTGTTTAAAATGTACTTATATCATACATGTTCTGTGCTGTTCTGTTTCATTTTTTAGTTTATTTTGCATTGCAATAGGATTTTTTCAAAGTTGCAACTTCTGCACTTTTGGAATGTTAAATGCCTGTCATTGTTGGTAAAATAATCATTTGGTTTATACCCAGTTTGTTTTAAAGGTGTTTTAGGGACCCGATTCGGGTCTCTAAAATCAGAGAAAATCGGGTCCCTAGAATCGGAGAAAATCGGGTCCCTACAGGTCAATACCGGGTACCTAAGATTTTCTTTAAAAAAAAACTGTTATACCCATATGCAATTGAAATGTTTACAAGTGCTACTTCAAACGCCCACCACTTGTTCGTATTTGAACTTGCGAGTACCCTGTAATTTCATCAGTTTACGAAGCGAAAGTAGGCACAGAGGAAACACTGCTATCTATATCAAACCCTAACGTGTCTTCAGCATTTCTGCTTAAAGCATGTTCTTGATTTAAAATTTCACCGAATTTTCAATGCCGGTGGTTGGCCATGAAACTTCACAAACTACATTGATGACAAAAGGTTAGTTTCGGGGTTATTAAATTCACTTTACAGTTGTTAATCGTTCAGTTTGCTTTTCCTGAGCTATTACAACCGTGATTACCCTGCTCAGTTGCAAATCTTTTGCCATTCCTTACGTATTGGGTAAAGATAGCATTTTGCTTAGCAACTCCGGTGCATTGAGCAAGAGCACAAGGTCGATCAAAAATATCAATAAAAAAACTTAAAATTTATGTTCATCTCTAACATCTCGATTATTCCACGCATTGTTCTATGTCCGATACATTGCATTTACTGCTGCTGCAGAAACTTAAAACTTTTACCTATTGTTCATTTTAATCTTGCAGAAGTTATGTGTCTTGCTCCACCTGATTACCAACATGCAGTATGGAATCACTTCGACAAGAAAAATACGATGGTGTCTTGTGAAGAAGGTTTTCAGCTCCAGCCAACGAAGCTCGTGCGCAATATGTATCCAAACGTCACAGATAGTGTAAAACTTGTATGTGGTACTGATGGACAGTGGTCGCCTCGTGCGGACCATTTTGAATGTGTAGGTATGTGGTTGGTGGTCTTCGCTTAACTCAGTGTTTCCCAATCTTTCTTTGGCTAGCGCCCCCTTTCCTGACAAACGAATTTCTATCGCCCCCCTACCATGCCAAGCACACATATCAACACAATTTTTTCGTATTGTATATTTGGGATGCTTGAAAATGATTAAAACAAGAATGAGCGCAAAGATGCATTTCACTATAAAACTTAATGTAGTAAATTAACTCATTCGGCAGTCGGAAGCTGTTAGAGTTAATGATTTGGAAACAGCTAGAGTTCATGAAGGGCTCGATTTTGTTTGAACAGCATTAAACCTGGACAAAGTGAAGATTGCTGATTTGGCTTTAATGAGGTTAACACCATTCCTCTGCAATTGCAAATTAACTTGATTGAACTTCGTGAAGATATCTGTGAACTGTGACAGCCAAGATACTATATCTACAGTATAACACCCCTTGACAGTCACCTTCTGTGTGCAGCAGCAGGCGTACAAACTCTCTTCATCATTATCCGAGTGCGCCACATTGCCAAACTTAGCAGAACACTTCCAAACCTTTTGGTGTCCTTTGATCAATTAATACGTTAATACTCTGCCACATTTTTTTTAGTAAATTTTGAGTTCGGAGCAGTGCAGGATTGAAATTTAACCTTTAACCTGCATGTTTTAAAAGTTGTTGAACTTAGGCGTGACACTTGCAGTCGTCCACTGGCTCTACCATCTCTCTCTTCCTGGATTTCCTTGGCACTGCTCAAGCTAAAGTGCGTTCTTAAACACACTTCTGTTTTACGGAATCTTTTCGATTCCCTTTCGGTAACTTATTCTTGTTAGCACCTAACACTATCTGTAAAAAAATATAAATTGCCTTTCTGCTTTCGAATTGAACTCGTACAAGGTTATTATTATATTTGTGATCATTAAACCACTCCATCCAAAATTAGTTCACGCTTTTGGTTACAGGCTGAGTCTAAGGCAAGTGTGCATTCTCAAACCTGACCGGTGATAGTCCCTATAACAAAACGGGCATTGTTAAGTAGCAGTTCACCCGTGCCAAGAAGCACAGCTGACGAAACTTCCAATCGTAATCATTTAATTATAGAGGAGAACAGTTTTACTGTGCAGCTTACCTTTGTTGATGGAAACTGCGGTTCATCAATTTATCTCCTAGCTTTTCATCTATGTTTTGTTTCCAAAACACTAAGTTTTTGTTTACAAATTACATGCATACATGTTTGTTGATCATACTGTTTTTTATGACATTTGGTCACTCAAAGTTAGTAAGACAACGGAAATATAGTTATGAACTGGGTCTCCTATCGCTCCCCAACCGCCCATTTCTGCTTCACCACCCCCAATCGCCCATTTCTGCTTCACCGCCCCCATAGAGTTTCTCACCGCCCCCAGGGGGGTAGTACCGCCCACTTTGGGAACCACTTGCCTAACTTTACACTGTGAACACAAGTTTTATGCTGAGAGACTTGATTTTTTTCTTTTGAACTGTACCCAAACAATGATGTAGTCAAGCACTATTGTTTTTTAACTTGAGTTCTCTTATGGATGAAACAGCTGATTGCATTCTAAACTGCCAGAAATATTCACTTGTTTCGTAAGTAAAGATTGCATTCGGTTGAATTTTCTGTGTATACTTTGTTGATACTATTTGCTTCAGGGGAATTAAAAGCTTCTGGCTACTGTTTGAATTTCAGAAATTTATTGCCCGCCTCCCGTTGAGGTAGTCAATACTGAAAACACAAGGATTCCTTTGCTTCAGCATTATGACCATGGTAGTAAAATAACCTACCATTGTTTGATTGGTAGCTATCTTTTGCCTCTGTTCACCCTTTACAACCCAACTTACAAAAGATGTGTAATTGCAGGTGAGAACGATTCGTTTCAGAATTTAGTGGTGGGTGGGAACGCTTCAAACGCTCAACAATTTGTAAATTTTCCGCAGTGTTCAACTTGTATGTTGGTAATTAAAGTTGCAAGTTTCAGTTACTTTGTTGCGCACATTCATCTTGTACTGTTAACGCTGACCGCAAGAGCGCCTTTCTGCTTACCACTGCTAGCTTTGTGTTCAATCCTTGTATCGTTGCTCATAGCTGTGGTTTCGTTACTCTAATTGTTGTCCGATATTTTTCCGTTTCATGAAAACAAATATTTACAAAAGTCTATTTTTTAATTGTTAACTAGTCGCAGCTTGTTTGATTTATTCATTTTAGTCTTGAGATAGTTTGCTTTTATGATTGATTCAACTTCCTCGCCTTTTTGGAGAATGATTACTTAAAATTGTCTTGTGTTTTTATTGTGACATAAGTTGGCATTTATTACTAGGCATTAACTCGGTGGGAAGTGTTTTAAAACCCATGATTCCACAGCTGATAATGCACTACAAATATGTTTTGATACAACCCTCTTCTAAGACTTGAAAATGGGAGCAATATTGTTACTTGGCCTGGTTGACTGATGACACGTTTTGAAGGTCATCGAGATAGCAATTTCAGCTTTTAGAACTTATTTTGCATTTTTTTCTGTGTTGTCAACATTTGATACTTTTGGTTGAAACCTAGCGAAATGTAGATGCACCTTTTGTCAGTTACAACAAAATCAGATTTGCTTTAAAAATCTTAAAGGTTATATTTTTGTCCTGTGCCTACTGGTGAAGTTGGGTGCAGCTTGAACAACTAAAGCTTAAGAGAAAAAAAAAATTGTTTCATGCACCATTTATGTATCATTCATGCTGAACTATGGCACACAAGAGAATTGAAAACGGTTTTTGTTTTGTAATATAATGTACATACCTGTGTTGTGCCAACTTCATGAGTTCATTTTGTGTCTGATATTGCATATGAGTATTAATTGCCCCCCCTAAACTATTTTCAATGTGACGCCATGGAACTTCTTATTGAAAATATTCACGTGAAATCGGATTAACCTGATGTGTTCTGAAAAAACGCACTCATTTTACCTTATTCCCTTCGTTCTTTCAGAAAATGATGGCTTTCTCTATGCCAAAATGGATGCCTGTGGAACTGATAAAGTGTTGTACTTTAGATGGGATCGAATAGGGCCTGCTGGAGCTGCCATGCACCTGCTTGAACCCAGTACAGGTCGTTGTGTTGCTGCTGAAAGTGTGCCTACAGCTGCTGCACCTCGAAAGCGGCTGGTGTTGACAACTTGCACTGCATCTCTTCCAAGCATGGATTGGTTCTGCAATGAATATGTACGAAAAGCATGGATATATTGGTTACAATTTTCAACACTAGGTGTAGTAGATAACGAAATCATTATTTCCTTTTCACTCTTTTCAGACCAAGATTTTTTACACTTTGTGCAAATTTATAGTTTGTAATACATACAACCGTTTGCTGTGATAAATGTGTTATGAAAGCTGTCTTGTTTTTATGTAAGTGCGATCACAATTAACTTGTGCAAGTGTTGGAAAAAATTAATTTCTGTGATTGCATGACACTTCTCTAGTTTTAATTATAAAAAAATCAACCGTTAAATCTGTTTTTTTGGAAGACATAAATGTGGGTATTAACTACATCACCCGTAAATTTAATAATGTACTGAACATATATTCTGGTCATTACAATGTTCGAATGTGATCATGTTAAAAAACTACTCATATAGGTGAAACAAAGCGTGTTCAGTCGGTTTCATACCCTCACACCAGTATTACAGTAGTACCCGCTTATTAAGTCCATGATTGATAAGCCCACCCGCAGGGCCTACGAGAGGGGTTATGAGAGGCACGTCGTACCCGGGCCCGGTAGGTACGGGGGCCTGGGAAAGATGAAGTACGCATGATCAGTTTTTCGTTGATCGAGCCTAAAATTATTACGGTAAGCCAGCTGCCCGTTTAAAATTTAATGTATTTGTAAATCTTAGCATGACAACTGATTCTGATCACTGTAGAAACAAACTCAACAAGTTTCGACGAGGACCCGAAAAATAAGGGGTCCCGGTGTCGGTCTTCGTACCCCCTGGTAAAATTTCTCTCGGATACCCTGCCCATCCGTTTAATAAACCCCAAATTATCCGGTCCAGAGTTAGTCCACTTACTCCTGTTATAAAATAACCCGCTTTATAAATCCAAAACCCCGCCCAATAGGCCCCATTTCGGAACACCCTTGCTTAAAATTGGGTGAAAAAACTTACACTTCTTTGTCTTGCTTTCGACAGTTTCACAATTGGCTATGCTGCTGGCTTAGTTAATAATTCAACTGTTTCGTCACAGATCGTTTATTTGTGCCGTAATCGATAGGCCAGCCAACTGGTGCTCTGATGAATTTATTTTCAAAATGGCGAAGAGACGTGCAGAGGTAGCCTTGTCTATGGAGCTTGATATTTAAAAAAATTACTAGCACTGTCAACTTGCTGCCGCCGAACAACTCAACATCTCTCATGATTGCCTACGAAATATCCCGCGCAGGATTTCACAAAATGCATGGATTTGAAAAATTGAACGGCCGTATTCGAAATTTTTTACGCCACCAACAACGAATTAGGCAACTTACTCTTGATGTTTTTGCACCGAAATGAATATTGTTTTACCATAATAAATAGAAAGTTTCTCGTTACCAGCAACTGTCAGCGGTAGTACAATCAGCCATAGTCAGTTAAATGCATGAGAGTGGTGAAAATTTGTCCCCCGGTGAATAAGCCCAAACCCAAAACTATCCGGTCCCGAGGTGGGCTTAATAAGCAGGGAGTACTGCAATATCATATACTGCACAGTAGGTTGCCTGTGATCCAGTACACTCAGCCATGCGCGCGTCTTAGCCTGATCCGAGCGGTTGCACGTACAACAAAAGTAACTTGAAAAAAATAACAAACGGTTACATCAACAACTGAAAGCTATGTGTTTGGGTAGCAGGGTTCCCACGCGGTACTGAAAGTGTTGAATTGTGAAATTCGTTGTCAAGCCCATGAAAAAGTATTGAATTTGACCAAAATGTACATAAAGTATTAAAAAGTATGGAAGTTACAAATTCAACCATTTGTTTATCCAAATTTTGTTTTTTATTTCCGATGACAGTTTTGCTGATGATTTTTGCGTAGTGTTCCGTGAATCAAATTTTGGAAAAATGAAGATAAGTGGTGGTATTGAATGTATTTCAATCAGTATTGAATAAGTATGGAAAATGGTTTTCGAAAATGTGTGGGAACCCTGGCAGGGTTTCCACGCGGTATTGAAAAAGTATTGAATTGTGAAATCGGTTTTCAAGACCTTGAAAAAGTATTGAATTTGGCCAAAATGCACATAAAGTATTGAAAAAGTATGGAAATTCTAAATTCAACCATTTGTTTATTAAAATTTTCTTCTTTACCGCTGATGACACTTCTGCAGATGTCTCTTGTGTTCCACGAGTAAAATTTTTGAAAAATGAAGCTAAATGATGGTATTGAAGTCTTTTAAATTTAGTATGGAAAACGTATTGAAAAAGTATGGAAAATTTTTTTTGAAAATGTGTGGCAACCCTGTTGGACGTATGTATTCCAGCAGTCTGGAAGTAAAAGTAGTATAAATCTAAAAAGTTGAACTTGTTAACCACAAAGTACAAAAATCAGTGACAACATAAGAAAAAGTAATGCCACCAAAAGTCTCTAAATGAAATGCGCAAAAAAGACACAAAATTTAGCTCCTGTGATGAATTGCAAAGCAGACTATGAACCATGCTATGCCCGTTCTATGCACAAGGTCTCTGTTCGGATTACTAGGCCCTTTTTTGCACACCCAGCCCATCTTGGACGAGTTTTGCCTTCAACTGGGAGTTGAGATCCAACATGCATCAGGGCACTCGCGCACTTCCGCGGCGTTCCACCTCTTGATGTTTGTTTCACCCCTTGGCTTTGAGCATGGTAAATCATACCTTCTGCCGGACCCACAGAAACGACTCTACTATCACGACGTAGTCGGCGATATATGACCCAAACATTTACTGCAGCAAACATCAACATGTGGTAAAGCAATTTTTTCCACCACTTCAGGAACTTCCTGCCAAAGTCATGAAGCTGGCCATTTCGGCCACACGATCTACACCTCTCTCATGCAAGACCAGTAAGATCGAAAAATATCACTGGTCATGCATGGGAGGTGTAGAGCGTTTGCAAAAATGTCAGCCTTCCATCGGTGTGTTGTGAGATTTGCATAAACAGAGATTAAGGAAACATCTTTACAAACATGTCAAGTGGGCATTATGTGTTCTTGCGATCACAATGGAAGTCTGGATACCTTTCTTCACTAATGGTCACCTTGGCTGAAAATTGCCTACAATCGTAAACCAGACACCAGGGCATGAAGTCCCATCTACGCCATCATCTCTTGATTCGCTGTGTGCATTCAAATGATCGTCAACATCTAGTTTACTACAGTACAGACAAATGGTTCATCGCTCCAGACAAATGGTTGATCATCGCTATCACTGACACTAGACTCAGATTCAACTGAATCTGGTTCTAGCTAATACATCCTAACCACTAATAATAATATATTGCAAGGACATATTTCAAAGGGTGTAATGGGGCGGGAACGGTTGGGAACGGCATTTCTACACCTTTATCACATTTTGCTTTAAAATTAGTTTGAAGCTGTTTCAAAAATGGCTATTTTTTGGATGCGCTCCTATACCTTTTATGTAAGCACTACATCCCTGCTTATTTCTGACCATGCTTATCTGCAATTCGAATTGCCAAAAGACGCTGAGCAGTCACTGTCAACTTACTGCCAAGGATTTCCAGAAAAAGAGACAAAACCTGCTACAACTTCAGCACAGCATGGCAGCCAATACAGCAGACATCAAATAAAACTGCTAAAAAACAACACTTACGCATGTTACACGATCCATTTCATTGCCAAAATGATCAGCTGCAGCAAAGGACGGAAAAAAGAAAAATTGCATTTGGAACACTACATTACCATTAGTCATATTGAGACAGGTAGTGGGATACAGGTGTCCCAGCAGTCGCGAATCACCATGTCACCTTATTTGCATTCACATGTATTTTTGCAAAGTTTGTTTTTTTGTAGTTGAATGTTTTCTTTTTCATGTACAGTCTAAGTTTATTGGAAATTAGTGAATGGGGCCCCGTTGCCAAGCTGATGCGTTGTTGGTCACAGTGAGATCAGTCGACTGGTTGGTCTTTGGTATATTTCAACCAGGTATCTGCGATGGCTTTATGGAATGTTGCCTGTGATGAAAAACACATTTCGCATTGAGTGTGAAGCTTAGGCCGTTTATGAGAGTTCGCCTGGACTACAACGCGACGCGAAATAGCGTAATGCGACATGGGAAATTGAGAATAATCAAAAGCATGACTTTGCGATGCTACCTTTTTCAAAGAGTTTTTTTCTGTTCAGATGTGATTGTCCTCCATTATTGTAGACCTGTTGCAGTTTTTTGCTAACTACCTTTGAAATTGCCTCTACTCACACGTCATTTCACACATGTCCGATAACTATTCTGTTATTGTTACTGCCAAGCGCATCCTCTGCTTTATGCTTTCTTTACTTTTTTGCTTTTAACATTTGCCGTATGTTAGGTAACAATAACCACATTGAGATTTGTGGAAACTTACCCTTATTTCAATATCTTTTCATGTTATAAGGATTTTATATCATGTTACAACATGATTATGTTAAATAAGTGACTTAAAATTTGTTAAGGAGTTCGAATGTTTTCACTGGTGTTGTTCATTTTGTTTTTTTAGGGTGTGAGTGACTTGATTTTGGGCTTGAAGTCAGCAAGTGACTTTTATTTAGCAGTTGATTTGACAAATGGATTATTGCACACAAGCATGAATAAAATGGATGGACTATCTTTGATTTCATTTGATGAAAGGTTGGGCAGTTTTGTAACATTTTTCATTGTAAATAATTGCAAAACTAACTGGTTAATTTTTAAACGTTGGTTGTTGGTCTTTCTTCTGCAAGGGAAATTGCTTTAGAAAAGAGCGATGTTCTGGTTGTAACAATCAACACAAACTAAGGTCAAATCAGCGATGATAACGTAAATTCATCTCTAAGGTCAAGAGCATTTCCCTCCAAAAAAATTCAGTTGTATGACAAGTGGATAAACTGTGCCTGTATTTTTAAGTTGAGCAAGAGCAGATTTTGCAGTCTGGACAGTGGTCACTAAGGTTACATTATGTGAACACTCCTTCATCTTTTTCTCATCGCTGCATAAAATGCTGTTGCAAGACGGTTAAGGCCGCTTAGAAAAGAATGTTAGGTTAGTAGGTTATAGAGAAAAATCCTAATCATGTTTTTTTGAACGGCAACCGTACAAGAAATGTTCTTTTGTGTTTTCCAGAGAATCTGTTTTAGAACCTGATGTTTGCAAGTATCGTCAATATCACTATTTTCAACACACTGTGTGTTTAAAACTTGGAAAATGGATACCAGATCCCAATTTGATTGATTGCGTCAACATAACATGCCCTGAGCCAGCAGAACCCCCGCATGCCACGGTGATTGACGAAATATGTTTAATTTCTAACATTTATCTGAACTGTGTTTCATTACAAATTTTTCATACTTCATCAGAAGCTGAGGATGCTTAGGTGGTGAAATACATTCTGTAAACACTGTATATTGTCTGATTCCTTGCAGTTACGGGGCTTCTATCGATAAATACTAAATATTTTTAGTTGCCAAAATTTTTCAGTTTTTTTATTTTCAGGTAACAATCCTTGCAAATGATGGACAATTGGTTTATGGTACTGCTGTGAAATATGTTTGTGAAGATGGATACGAGTTTGCCCATCAAAGAAATACATATATATCAAGGTTAAGGTTCAATTGTCGAAATACATTGCGTGTGTGCCAATGAGATCATTCATTTTCACACCCACCCATTTTGGGGGGTTTCGTGGGGGAGGCTGCTTCAGAAGGTTTTTAGAAACTTCTTGGTTTTCACCAGGCTCAGATAGTTCTAGCACCACAGTCCACACCAAGGTGGGATAAAGCCAGCATGTAAGTATAATCATGCCCACTGGTCTTTGGTTGGCCTCTGGGTAGCTTTTCTGTGGGTATAACCAACAGGACTCGCCTCGTCAAGGTCTTTTTGGGCTTTATGCTCACACAGCTTAACCATCGTAGATCGGCTGTGTTTATTCAGAGAACTGGCTCCACAATCAAAGACTACGTATGAAAACATTGTCACGTAGCGTTGTGCTCTGAACTCTTCTCAAAAATGTTATTTGTGCCACTTGTACTTGAGATAGTTCTCTTTCCTGCCATTACGTAAGACCATTAGCATCACTAATGAATACAACCCCAAGTGGCTTTATCGACGTTCTCCAGTTCTTTGTCATTCACTGGTAGCACATTGGTTCCTGATGAGGCGTAATCTCTCATTCTTAACGGACTTTTCATTTTAGCTTGAGCACATGAAGTTGCGTATTGATCGAGTGCATTTTGAAGGCCTTGTTGAAAAGATGCCAACAGCACCGATGTGCTCACAACGGTTAATTGGTCGATCTTGCACCCTCCGACAATGACACCTTGTCAAGATAAGCTGTAACTGTCTGTATAGACTATAAAAATGTTGATAATTTCATGATACTCTCCACGGTTGCTGTCCAACACCCACTGAAAACACTGTCTATGGAAAGAAATCCTTTCTCAGCACAGAATCAGACACTAAGATCTTACAGAGTATATATTTCGCCTACAAAGTAGGCATCACAAGCTTTTGTTCAAATAGAACTGAAAACAGTTCTGACTTAATGCTGTTGCCGTGGACACAAACGTCTGAGCAGGAATGCAATTACTTGACAACCAGCAACAGATGGCCATCAACAATAAGTTCCTCCAAAATCCCTCAAGCTTATTCTCATGAAACCCAGGTGATATTTTGAGATCATCAAAGCAAGCATAAGCATTTTTGGCATGCTCTCCAAGCTTTTTCAGAATTTGTTGGAGATTCATTATTAGGACTTAGGTACCACGACTGGTGTCAAGCAAAATTTCTGACTTGCGAAATCACTGAATTACGCCTGCGCATGCGCAGAGCAAGATTCCAGGTCGTGCATTTCACAAACAGTGGCTGTCCATTGACATATCAAAGGTACCGAAAACTACTGTTATGATAGCAGTTAAAGTATTTCTACAGGGTAGACCAGGTCAAATGTTGTCAAAAGGTTTTGGTAGGGTTTGGAAAATTAACATAGCTGACGTCTAAGACTAAGTAAAATATTTTCCAGTGTCAGTGGTGGCACTCCAATTTTCATCCAATTTTGTCCCCGACACACGGGGGTGGCCGACTGGTCGAATTAACCACATTTTTGCCATGAATTAACTTTATACCATTTCTCCATTTTACTCAATCAAAGGAGTCTTCCTTCCGCAACCCTATTCCTCTAATCTCCTCGTCTTCCGTGGTCGTCCCCGTTTTTTTTCTGAGCCTCCATCTTGAAACTCAGCGCCTTTCGTGAGCAACGTCCTCAACTCTTTTCGAAACATGTCCATACCATAACACCCTACTTGCTTTTGGCAAAATTTTCACGATTTCTCTTAATCCCAGCATGTTTATCAGTGTTCTCTTTGTCCATGAATTTCGCAACACACATTGCTCTTATCATAGCTCTCTCAGTTTACCTCAGAATTGGCACCTCATTCTCCCTTAAACATTGTCTCACTGCCGTAGAGCACAGCTGATCTCACACATGTCCGATAATTATGCGTGCTTCATGTCTGGTACTTGCTCGAATTATACCGTTGGACAACATGTCCTGCCATTTGTGTGATAACTTGTGAAACAGGGGCACCACAGGAAAACGTTGCCACTGGAACATTTTGTATGTGAGGCCTTGCAATGTATTTACTTCATAATCAAACATGTAGCAATCACCACACTGAAATAGGTGAGGATATTTAAAGATAGGACATTACAAGTAATATTTTGGCCCCTTCTGCTTCCCTCTGCGACAGCCAGGAAGTTACACATTAAATAATTAGTGTTAGCTTTGTGGATGGCATATTTTTAATTTGTGGCATCTTCAAGACTTCATTGGGTTTATTATGATTTGCATAATGTCAAATGTTTTTGCATGCTTGGATGAAAGACGTGAAATTTTCTATTTCATTTTTGTTTGCGTTTCTTTATATATAGTTAATTTTCTTTTAAGTTAAGAATATTTGATTTTTCTAAAAACAGATATCTTCCTCAATTGTGTGTTGCACATGCGCCTAGATTTACGTCAAAAATATGTTGTTGAAATTTCAAATCTGTACTTTTGAGGTAAAGTTTAAATAAATTGCAGGTAGTTTGATGAAACCGGATATGATTGCAATTTCTTTCTTGCTTGCCATTTCTTTATACTAGTTCTTTTATTTTGTGAAGTTAACTGAAGTACTGGTTCGGTGCTTCATTAAAAAACTAGTTGCCACCTTTAACCTGCTTCGTTGAAATTTCTGCGGGAATTTTGTTTCTTTGATCTCAAGAAATTGTGGTCACTGATGTTGTTTCAAATTCATAAATTTGTTTATTCGCCTCTTAGACAGATTTTATGTGCTTGAAGTATTTTGGATCGGAAGTACTTTCCCATCCAAATCTCCTGTAGAAATTAGAAGTAGTAGAAGTAAATCTCCAGTAATGCTTCGGTTTTTACTACACATTGAATAAATTAATGGTTCTAATTCAATGAAACTTGCTCAGTGTGTTTCAGCAAATAAAGACATGTTTATTTATTAACCATATACTTGGTTTCCAACTAAGATATTTTAAGAATTCTCAATTGCAGACATGCTGCTTCTGTTAAAGCCACTATCCTTAGCAACAAACGTTGCTGATTGATGTTTTTTCACTATTCTGACGCGCTATTCAATGGGATCTTTTCTTTATTCAATGTATTTTGTTAAAAATTTTCCAAATAAGTTAATACTTTTTGCTGTGTTGTTGAGATTTTTGCCTCTAGCTTTTTAAGCCTGAGTTTATCCATTCACTTTACTGAGTAACAATATTTGGCAGGTGCACCGACACTGGCCTTTGGGCTCCTGATCCTGAAAACCTTCCTTGCAAGCCAGTCAAGTGCTCGCAATATGTTTTACCTCCTAGAGCGCGAGTTTTGAAAGGCAGTCTGCAAAATAAGGAGTTTCAAAACAAGATAACGGTTGGTTGCAACAGGTGCGACTTTGCTAAACCTGTCAGGATTGTTTATTTTTAGTGTGCATCGGGTTGGTTACTGTGTTGTTGGAATTCATGCTTTGATTGCTGGGCTAAGGCCACACCATAATTTACCGTTTCCTCATTGCACTGGGCTGCTGGTGAAGACTTGTCTGAGCGCATAACCTATGCTGACCCTGGTGTTTGTTTATGTCTCAGTAGTCTTTTCAATGTGTGTTTGATACAGGGAAAAAATCCACAACAGTGCACGAAAACTGTTATTGTGCCTATTTGCACAAATAAGAACGATGACATGAGTGATGGTAGTAATTATCTGTTTCTCTAGCAACAGCTACCTCTGAACTAACTATAAGCTGTACGTTTTATCATACATTTCACCATTTGTTGCCAACACTGACAACCAAGTTAACTTTTAAGTCACAACATGTGTCGGGCATGTATGTTCTTGCTCAGATTGTATCACTTTATGAAAGCAAAAGCACTCCAGGTTTCTCGGCATTTTCGGATGTCTCTAAGGCAGGGGTATCAAACTCAAATTGCGCCAAGGGTAAAATGACTTATAAAGTAGCCTGAGGGCCGCATTATGACTACGCGGTGGATGCATTGTGATGCTAACGCAACAATGGCGATACCTGAACCTTATTGGAAACATCTTTTACGTCTTATTTCCTGCGAAAGACGTCATGAGTTTTAGGCAGATCATTTCTAGCCATCTCAACGTTCAGTTGAAAGGAACTTGTTCACTCACTAGCCGATCACTTTTAAACACGGGTGAATAAACTAAATAACGTAAATGTTGAATATTTGAAAAATCCCAAAAAGCATCGCGGGCTGCACAACACACCCTCGCGAGCTTCACGCGGCGTACGTGTTTGAGACCCCGCTATGAGGCATTCGACAGAACCTGCCACAATCTACTTTTCACAAAACTAGTCAAACACAATGCACCTATGAAAAAAGTCTTTGCTCAACTGTTGTAAAACTTTGAAAACGACACCGACGTTTCAGCCAACTAGAAGTTGACTTTCATGATCATCAGAGCGAATGGCGACTCGAACAGGAGAGCAGCAACATTCACTGAAAGCGGTTGATTGGATGACGTATTGATAACACTGATAACTACGTTGGAAAGGCACAGTAGATAACGGAGGACAGACGCACCTATGTGCATAATAAGACTGATGGTCTGCTGGTATAAGAATCATACCAGACAAGTGTGTTCCGAAACGGGGTACTTGCCTTTAAGATCCTTTCGCTGATACCAACTGTAGTTAACACTCAGTCCAGTGTTGCGAGAGTACTTTGTTGATGGCCGCCTGCTACTGACGTTCAAGCCACTGTATTCCTGCACTGAAGTTTGTGTCCGTGTCGGCGGAGTTCAATCACAACCTTTCATCGGGGTGTTAGACTCGTGCTGTCACCACCCTCGTCATAGTCGACATGAATTGGGTACACTGATGAGGGTCAATTTTAGGATATGCATAATCAATCTTTTGCTTTTTGTGGACGTTTTGATACTGCTAGCATCTTCTGAACATGGCTTTCAACATTCACTTTGATCAGTTTCTGCTGCGTGCACTCAAGCCGGATACACATAAGTTGAATGGGTGGTATTCACGAGTGACGGAAGACAGAACGAGGAGATGGGCTCACAGATTGGCAAACAGGATTTCCACGCAGTATTGAAAGTATCGAATTGCGAAACCTGTTTTCAAGACCTAGAAAAAGTATTGAATTTGGCCAAAATATACATCAAGTATTGAAAAAGAATGGAATTTCTAAATTCAACCATTTGTTTATTCAAATTTTGTCTTTACCGCTGATGATAGTTTTGCAGATGTTTTTTGCATTGTGTTCCATGAGTGAAATTTTCAAAAAATGAATTTAAATGATGGTATTAAAATCTTCATGTAGCATTGAAAAAATATGGAAAATTGTTTTTGAACATGTGTGGGAACTCTGGGCAAAGCAAACGCACTTCTACGTGAGCTTATCGCTCTGTGGCACCAAAACGAGCTTTTAAACACCACAAAACATCAGTTTTTGAATCAATGTTTTGGTCTGCTCCTCATCTATGGTCACGGATCTTTGTGTGATGACTGAAGAAATACTATCCCAAGTGTAAGCGGCAGGGAGTTGCTTTTTCCGAAGAGTTCCTGTTGAGGCGTTTCGCGACGAAGTGCACAACTGTGAAATTTGTAAAGCCTTGAATGTTAAACCACTTCTCCGAACAGACAGATCCCAGCTACGTTGGTTTGGCTATGTAACCAGAACGTCCCACGAAAGACTGGCGAGGCAGGTCCTGCTGTCTACACCCACGGGAAAGCGGCCCAGAAGTCGTCCAAGAACCAGGTTGAGTGACTATATCTCCAAAATCTGCTGGTGTACTGTAGAGGCAGCAGAAGTATCTGAGATAGCTTTTGACCGCGCGGTATTTAGAGCCATCCGAAAGCTTCTGTCCCCGCGACCTTCCCCGGGTGAAAAGCGGGCATGAAAATGTATGAATCAATTTTTTTTATTATCTAAAGCTTTTTCATGATTTTCACAAATATGCGGCTCACTATATTCAGCAAAATGTTGAGGTTTTGATCACTTCAGAGAAGCGTCTTGAGCTTAGGATGATTGTTGACTGTTGTGCTACAGTTAGCTGTATTTGTTTTGGTTGTTTGTGCGGACTTCTTTAGTCTTCGCTTCGTTCAAATACTATGATATGTCATTCAAATGTTATATTTTTGTTGCTTTTTGCAGGGGTTGGGTTTTCAAACCTGGCTTGGTTTCAATCGAAGTTTCATGTGGTATAAACAGCCAGTGGCAGACATCCGCACAGGTTGATGCATGCATCGGTATGTTGCATATGAAGTGCTTGCCGGCTGTATTCTGCAATTACCCACGTTATATGTTGCCGATTTATGTTGTTATGTTGTCATGCAGCCAATTTTACCTACCAAAAGGGCTGTTTGCTAATTTGTCACATTTCTCCGATGTGACTTGTTTCTAAATGTCCTTCTAAAGGATCTTGTTGCTAGATTCCAATTCCAACATTGCTTATTATGAAATTATTTTTTAGGCAGGTGTTTTGGACAGTTGATTCAAAACATTGTCTAATAGGCGTTAACATGTTTTTAAAGAAATTATGTTACTGTAATGACAACACCAGAATAAGTAAAATATATTGGCTGAATTTCGTAATGTTTTGCACAATTTCCTGTGGCGATGCTAATGCGTGTGCTTTTTAGTGTTTTTCGACTTATACTTGATGATTGCATTGCATGTATTGCCTCTTTTAGTGTAAGTATTGACCCTTAATATTATACCATTAGCTTTTTGAATTGTATGTTTGAAAACATTCCTGATTTAGAAAAAATTAATTTGACGTTTTAAATTTATATGTGTTTTTTAAGCTTATACTTGTCCAAAACCTTATGCTGTGCCGAATGCTACTCTGACAGCTTCAAGGTCATACAGAATCAACACTATTGTCAGGTAACTAGTTCTGTTGAGTTCTTAGATGGCAAACTTCCTCTTAGCTTTTATGACGTGATGCTAATGACTCATACCAATGATGTGCATAATACCGTGTTGGAAATTTATCTTTTCTCCCAACGACTTAAATGCCATTGATTGTGACGTTCAGATATTCTTTTTTGTGCATTCCGATATTTTCATTTTGAATGAATTAACATTGTAAATTCGTGAACTGTAGCAACGTGGCGCAACGTTTATTAGTAACGTTTAAATATTTTTTGGAACAAGTTGAATTTGGAAAGTGATTTTTCAATTTGTGTTACAAACCTTAATACCGGTAATTGTGCAAACGCAGTTTGCAGTATTGTTGGTTTTTAATCAAAAAATGTCTTTGAGTTAAGCTTTTCATTGAAATTTTGGAGAAAAAATATCTTTTATCCATTGTAGGTCGTTACAGGCAAATCGTGAGTGTTATTGCAGCATTGCTTGTCCAATTGTTGTGTGCCTGAAACTTCCTATCTAAATATTAAAAAATTTTGTTAGAATAGCTATGCTGCTGTAAATGACTTTGATACAAAGATGTTACAGATTTGAAGTTACAATATTGCATAATAGACAATGTTAAAATTAAATGTAGATAAACCACACCTCGAAAACAGAGCAGTGTAAATTATTTTGTTAAACCTCATAATTAGGGCAAGTTTTTGTTGCAGTAACAAAGCGAGAAAGTTGCATTTATTTTCAGCGAAAGTTGCATTTATGCACTGTAAGTTGCATTTATGCGCACATTTGACTGTGAAAGACTTGAAACAACCTATTTTGCATGCAAAAATCGAAAAAGTTGCGAAAAGTAGCATGCAAAAATCGAAAAAGTTGCAAAAAGTTGCAATATAAAATTCCTGGAAACAGCTCAAAACATTGAATTATATATATCTTGAGTATTTAGGAAGCTGTTGGAAGCTGTAAAAAAAAGTTGCAAAAGTTGCAAAAACTTGCCCTAGAGGTTTGTTGATTTTTTGTAAGCTTCATCAATATAAAATAGAATGAACACCTAGTTTTGGCTTTTTCTTGTTGATAACGAGCTTTTGAATTTTTAAATATTTCTCTGAACAGGTTTTTCACTAGGAAAAAAACTTAAACAAATTTTACAATGCACTCGGAAACTCGTAGTTCTATCAAAATCATTGATTTGAGGCATTGCTTGCAAACCAGTTCCGCGTTGGTAAAACAGTAGAAGTCAGTCATGTACTAGCAGACTAAATTTAATGAGAGTATGAACTTCCTTTGACCTTTTTTGCAAAAAGTTGATTTCCGTATCTACAGTTTAATCTTTGCCATTATATTGCATGAGGTTTTTACAATGTACAATGTTAAATTTGTTCTGGGCTTAACCCTAAATTGCAACAGCCCGGCGATGGGGCTGCAGTTTGTGGATTCTGCTGTTTTAGGGTAACTGGAATACCTCTAAACCACCACTATTTCCAGGTCCACTCTGACCTGGAATTGTACAGTAACAACTGACAGCAATCCACCTATGGATCCAAGAATCTCTGTTAGAAGCGAACACGCTGAGGCAGATATTGCAGTTAAACATGTTCCCTCGACATATTGGCCACGCTGTTCCTTAGAGGACTCTCAAGGAAATGCCAAGTGCGGTCTGTTCATCATCGGCCAACTTAACGACTAAACTCTTTGCCTGGGATAGCTTTGGAAAATAGATGCTATTGTTTTAAAAGGAATTTATCATAGTGATCACTTATCCGTTCGGAAGAGCTGTTTGAACCACAGAGATTCAAATCATCGGCATTTGAAAAATAGACTGCGACATTTTCTTTTGGTTCGGCGGTTCCCTTGCACAAATTGTATTTTGTTGTTGATTCCAGTTTTGCATTGGCGATATTTCTTAAAACTCAATCTGAAAAATCGCTATTTCATACTTTGCCACAACTTCAACTTCCGAAACACCACGTACCTTTCCTTGCAACAAGTTTAACTGATTTGTGTGCTCAAATACTGCAGACAAATTGGGTACTTCATGCAAGTCGTTTATTGTGAAGGTTGGTGATCGTCAATTGTCTGTACTGAGCAGAAAAACATGCAGCTCTTGCCGCAGTAAAAACGCACGATGAACTTCTTTCCTTGGATTGTATCCCAGGATGATGCAGTAACCTTGCTTCTTCAATATCTTTGTGCATTTCTGAGAACATTCGACTTTTTTATTAGAATGTGAGCGGATGAAATTCACATCCGTTGTGACTTCGTCAAGAGCAATCTGCTGATCACACCTCTGTTGTTTTCTTGCTTCAATTTCTCAACTGCAATGCGTCTCCCGATATCGCGCAATGGCTCGAAACACAATGAGATGAGACACGCAAGTGAAATTTTCTGAACAGCTCTGTTTCCAGAACCTTGCGTGACTGCTGCTCCATCGGTAGTAAATGACTTCTACTGCGTCCAGTCCAAAGCATGGTCTTCGGTGAATTGATTCATGTTGTCAAGGATTGCTTGAGATTTTGCACAGAATCCAACTTTAGACCGGAAAAATAATGCATGACGATGCTGATTTTTCAATATGTCATGAATGTTATTCAGCAAGTCTTTTGAAATGGAAACACATCTTCTACATTGATTAGCACGGCATTGTCTGATAGGGCAGATTGCCTTCGTCTGCCAAAAGCTTTCTTCATTTAGAATGTTAGCGGCATTTATAACAATAAACAAGAGTTCCAGTCGGCATACGGACGCTTTCTTCGTTTTGATACGATATGAGCCGTTGCCGGGGAAGAAAGCGCTATTCTCAGAAGAACAAATCTGCTTCCAATGAGTTTGTCGAGTAGTCTCGCAGAGTGCATTTGAAGTATTTTGATGAGTAGAATCCTGTGTTGTCTAATGTTTTTTTATGTCCTGGGTACAAGCTGCTATTGAAGCAATTATTGTAAGGCTACGGGATCGCCATTTTTCTGTGTGGTAAAACTCGTACCCAACGTAGTCATCGTTCCATTTTCACTTCTTTACAGTTCACGTTTTTCTTTCTACACGACTTTATTTGCGACAATACATTGCTGCTTCTCGTTGTTATTTCAGCTAAATTTGCTACGTTGTATGCAGCATGTGGTTTACTGACAACCGATCAGGCGATTCGCTAAATTTTCCGTTTTCACTGTTAAAGTGCTATTTTTTGAAGGGATCTTTTTTGACTGTTTTTAAAGTACAGGAATTGCTTATATCCGTTCACCATTCGCATTGAGAATAAACAACTTACAGTGACTTTGGAAAAAGATAAACTAATAATCAAAATCTGCTTAAAACGCAACGTTGTAAACCATAAACTAACATAGGCCACTTAAAGAGCGCTACTATCCTAACGCTGGGTAGGGTAGTTTTGGAGCATTTGGCGGTTGATTACTTAATAAGAAAAACATTTGTCATTACCGAGAAAAAACATGATTTTGAAGCGCAATTCTTACGTTTGTTTACCCAAAAGTCAATTGAGAGCAAAACATATGTTGCCACTGATTTTGAAAATCAGCACCTGATTCAGCCCTGGTAAAATGGGTACACCCGGCGGTGCACTCCACAGCCGGCTGAGAAGCACTGTTTTCAAGCACAGAGTGTTCCGGATAATGATTATCTTATCGCATTTTGGTTTATTTGTTTAAAAAATTAAATTTTTATAAAGAACCAGTTGAAAAATATAGTTTAATGACTACTAATTTTTGTTACCATGACAAATATCTGCAACAGAAGTGATAACTTTGTTCTTAGGTATACTTGTTACCAAGGATTTGAGTTCGAACGACACGTTGCATGGAAAGATGTTTACTGTACGAACAGCGCAACCTGGTATCCCGACCCAACACATTGGAAATGCAAAAGTATGATAAATTAAAATCTAGTCTAAAATTTAAACTATAGACTGTCATTGGTATCACTTAACAAATGACGTGCAGCTATTTGGTTAGGGTTAGGGAACTGTAATTAAAATTTTCAAAGAAAGGAACTGTCAATTTTTGGCATTGACTCATCCGGTTGTGATAGACTTGCCAAGTCACGGCAAGTCGTGTTTGCGCTGCAAGTACACAACAACTAACGCATTTCAATTGACAAAGTTTAAACAAACAGCACAGGTTGGGCGAAAGGCGGCCAAAGCAGTCATTTAATTAAGCCCAGCCTATAATTAATGGCAGTCAAATTTCAAAAGTGCAGGTGAGACACAAAACATGAGTTCAAAACAAACAATGAAAAAAAATCAGTTTCAGGTAAACGATTCAAAAACATCTTACAAATCAAGCTAATGCTCAACATGTTATGGTTTTTTCAATCGTTTTTCAAAGAATTAGAAATGGCATTGAAATTATTTACCTGGTTGCATATTCGCCATGGTGGTGTTTGTGTTGATTTTTAGGGGGAGGCCATACGTTGAATTGCGATCCTAATTCTCTGAAAATTGAATAAAAACTCTGATATTTTCTGTATATCGTTATCTTTGTTTTTTTTAGTTGTCTCATGCAGTGACCCTGGTGATGTACCCAATGCTGTGCGGTACAATGTAGCTAGACCTACTGAAGAGTTTGGCTTTGGATCTGTTGTGCTGTACAAATGCATTGAAGGGTTCTGGTTTGCTCCAGGAATAACAAAAATTGCTACAACATGCAGAGAAGACACATCCTGGTATCCCACACTGAGGTCATTTTATTGTAAAGGTAAGGCAATAGTATTTTGCATTGTTTTGAACTCCAGTTCGTTGTTATAAGGAAACTTCAAAAGGAATCCGTTCATTTTTAACACTGTTGTTTAAAATTCAAGACAGCCGTAGTACTTTTGTATTTGTTCCTAAGCAGTGTTGGTTTGCTAGCACACGTTGCTTGTTTTCTGCGATTGTCTATTCATATTTAGTAGGTCAGTGAGCAGTGTTTTGCATATTTTTGTCTTATCTCTCAAAGTCTTGTAATCGCACTAGTAGAAACATAACATCTAAGCACACCCCACCACTGCTCCAAACCTTCTCATGGCAAACCTGGCAATTACACTATGCCTATTCAATTTGAACAGGCTGTGTGGAAATGAGCTTGTCTGTGAAATTAGATGACTATTGTTTTCTTTTCAAATATTGTTTCAGCGAAGAACTAATGTACCTAACATTAGGTTGCTCAGTATGGGAAAACTGTTGCATTATGCTGTCTTTTCTAAAACTTCATTTATTTGCAGAAATGCGATGTGATTCGCCAGCTCCTATGCCAAGGCATTCATATTTGATTGGTCAAGATTTTGCTTTTGCATCCAGTGTTTTGCTTGTGTGTGAAGAAGGTTACCGCCTTAACGACCACAATATTGGTGCACCCAACTCGACCAAGTTAACATGCACTAGTAAAAGGACATGGGTGCCGGATGTTTCAAACTTTGTCTGTCTTCGTAAGTGTTCGGTTTTTCAATGTTTTGGGGACCGCTACGGTTAAAGCCTCTATCTGTTACGTTTACTTTTTGTTAGGCTGATTTGACGTTTTTTTGTCAATGTGGTAGCTCATTGGTCTTTAAACTCCTTCGATGTTATGTTGAAAAATATTGGGAAAGATTGTCGAATTGGTGCTGACAAATGACCACACAAAAAGCGTTACTTGCCAAACTTTTTACTGCATTTGTGCATTTGCCACCTGCATTTACCAATTCAAGCACCAACTCTGTGTCACGTTATGTTTTTCTTTGCTTGAAAAGCGTGATATGTTTTCATTTTCAAATTAGGTCTAACACATTCTAAAAACCTTGATGGGATGTTACCAAAATGCTGGCTTGACAACCAGGCTGTTCTTGTCTTTTTGTTGCCACGTGTAAAATCCAATAAAATTGTCAAAACTGTTTTGTCATCAAGCGTTGCTATTTTTCCAGGTTCAGGAATTTCTTTTTTTTCATTCAGTGGCTGTTTGTTGGAAACAATTCGTGTTTTTGTTTTTATTTGCCTTATGTTCTATGGAAGAACGCTTAATGCTCGTGTCGTAAATTTTATCAGCAATATTGTGCGGAGATCCTCCTAATGTAACTGATGCAACAAGGCTTGAGTCAAGCAACTTTTACCTGTCATACGCACAATACAAGTGCAATGTTGGCTTCTGGGTACATCCAGGATTGATGTATCAACTTTCACAGTGCCGGAGCAGTGGTTTATGGTTGCCTGACCCGAGTGCTTTTGCGTGCAGAGGTTGGTACTTTTATCTCAACGCTGTTTTGTAGTTCAGCATTTGATTCCTGTTTTCTTTTCAAGCTACAGGACTTTGCCACCTATCGTGTCCTGTACTGGAGTCAAATTTTAATGGTGTTTCACCTCGCATTGATCCTGTGTAGTTCAGCAGTGTGGTTGAAAAGTTGCTCCTGTTGAAACAATATTTGTCACCTTCTTGCTTTGGTTTGCATTTTGCGTTTCCTAGATGAATGTATTAAGTCATGTTTTATATAAGATATATAAGCATACTTTTTTGTTCGCGGCAAACCATTTTTGCCAATCGATGACTTGTATCATCGCATTTTGTACGTGTTGCTGCAGAGGTGGACTGTGGTTATCCTGGCACAATTCCTCATGCCGAAGAAATCCAGGTTAAAGATGGCACTAAATATGGGGCAGTTGCAAAAGTTGTTTGCAAAGATGGGTTCTGGGTTGATCACGTATTTTCTCTATCAATAACCTTAAACTGCACAAGTGACGGATTGTGGGAACCCCCACCCGAAGATGTATATTGCGTCAGTAAGTACTTCACTCATCAAGTATTTTAGTACATCATGCTTGATTAAATTGATGGTTTTATGCAGGATTTTTTTAATGGCTACGTTGAAAGCTTCAAGGCCAATTAACCGGCTGGTATACTTGCTAGGTAGCAGTAGCTTGACCAGCCCAAAATTTTGGGAGAGGCCAAATATTTTGACTTCAAGCGAGCAACAGTATTTTGTTTGGGACACCGCCTCTCAAAGCACAAAACGACAAGACGTGCTAGAAGTTGCGAGGCATTGCCCACCGGGCTACGGTTATGTTAGTTACCACGCAATTAAGCAACCCTTGCCCAGCCACAGGGTGCTTGACAGATTCGTCGAAAGTTGTTACATTAAAGCAGAGGTTCCCAAACTTTCGTTGACCATGTACCCTTTCAGCATTGCGAAAGGTGAACATGTAGCCCCAAAAATTTGTGACAAAATGGCTGAGTAAAATAACAAAAATCCACTGAATTTTAGAACTTTTACATTTTTAGAACTGTAAAGGTGGAATCCGTTTTTGTATCTTGAAGTTGATTTGTTGCGGTTAATTTCAAACTAATTAGTTTTTGAAAATAGCACTCGCTGACCTGTGTATAAATATTTGAAAATAAATAATCTAAATATATTTTCCCAGTTTATTCAGAGTTCCCACGCGGTATTGAAAGTATTGAAAAAGTATTGAATTTTCCCAAAATGTACATTAGGTGTTGAAAAAGTATGGAAATTTTAAAAGTAAAAGAAATCTCAAGTATCTGAGCAGAATTTCACTGAAGGCAAAGCACTTCATTATTTATGCAATGTGCAAAACTGAGTTTCATGATTAAGAATTTCGAAAAATGAAGTAATGGTATTGAACTTCTGAAATTTAGTGGTGAAAAGGTATTGAAAAAGTATGGAAAGTGATTTTTAAAAATGCATGGGAACCCTGTTTATTGCTAACCGTGAATGTACTCCAACCCAGGTTGGGAATCCCTGCATTAGAGTCTACTGCGTTTATCGAAAGACCTTCTTGTGCGTATCTTCCGGCTTAGTTTCGTGGAAAAACGTTCTTTTGGTCGGTTTTGTTGCAAAAGCCGCCAGCTTCGTGTTACAGAACATCAGTGCCCATGAATTTGTTAAGTAACGTTGACAAATATTCTTATTGAATTTTTATATAATAAAAGGTGGTGATACTTGCTACGCGGTGTGAAGAAATGGATTGTAACGTATTTAGTTGTTGGTTCTGTTTTGTTTTGATTTAAGAAAGAACTCGTGTCCTTGAACTAGATCAGGTGGCCACAGAAACCAGTAAGTGGGTTTGCCGAGGGGTCGCTTCAGAAAACGAAGTATTAAGCACACATCGTTCACGTAAAAATGACAAACCCACAGAAACTAATTCGTCATTCCAACTGCATATGCAGTTCGTTTACGTGACATTTGCATTTTTGTGCTGGTTCTGGTTTAGACAAGTTTTAAGTGCTGTGTCCTTGTGAAGCGATTCTTGATTGTTTCAAAGAACCCGGACCCGCGTAATTGTCACTTGTGTGTTGTGCAGCTGTCAAATGCTCCGATCCGGGGGAATACCCTGACATGAGTCGCAGCATTGTTGGCAACTTAACAGAATTTGATGTTTCGTCGACGGATCCAAAGTACGAAGTGTTCAAGTGTGATTTGTCAAATCTATGTGTAGTTTGTGTTTGAACAACGACGGCAGCAACTTAAAGCCTGAACCCGCCCGAAACTCCCGGCTCGACTTACACGTCTGGTCCCAACAAACATTATTACTGGAACGCGTGGTCTGGCGGTTTTAGATGATGCAACCAAAAACTGGTTGCTCAGTGTCTGTGCCGAAGTCTAACGTAACTTGACCGAGTGGTGTGAGAAAGATCGTCTCAAACGCCACGACGATGACGAAATATGATAAAACTTTGCTTATGATTGCTTACTACTCGAGGGCAGTAGAATGACGAAGTTATGCAAATACTGTACTGCAAATCGTTGCCTGTCTTAAACTTTCTGTGAAGGAAGTGTCGAAATTTTCATTGTGCTCTGGCCTTATTTGTCAAAGCTCGGCCAAAGCTTGGTTTTATTTTATTTACATATCCTTCATCCATATCTTGAGGCAGTTGTGATGTATATGTTGTAATATCATGTAGGAAATAAAGACCTATAGAAAACAAGTACATGAAAACGCTTGTAAGCCTTATACATCGAATACCCCGAAGGGAATGCATTTTTTTTGTTTAAATAATACCAGCTGAGGTAATGTTTGATTTTTTTGTCGATGTTAATTTACGAATAAATAACGGACTAACGTTTTTTTCGCAAGGACAGCTTAGAAAACACTTGTTAATGGAATTGCTGTCAAATACTTCTGTCTAATCATCTTAGAAATTCATTTTTCATGTTTTCTTAAGTTCGTTAGCACTTAACTCTGCAACTAAGGCTTTGTAGAAAGATCTGCAAATAGATGCTAAAAATTTATTCCACTTCTAAAATTTAATCTTTGTTCGACCAGATTTGAGCAGCAAGCCCTACTTGCAAGAACCTGGCACTCCAACATAACAGCTTTCTCCCAACGATGACCCACAACAAACTTGTCTAAATCGCGCTCTGTGAATTTATACATTTATGCAGAAATTTGAAGGCGTTTTTTGCAAGCTTTTTAACTGTTTTTTATCGCGCACTGCTAGCTTGTTTGCCTTTATTACAGAACAGAGGGTGTGTTGTTTGAATATGGAGTACAGTTGAAGTATATGTGTGGCCCGGGTCTGGAGTTTGCCCCTCAGCAACGATCGACGGTGGTGACGTGCATGCCAGATGGGAAATGGGATGTTGACGTTACTTCGTTGAACTGCTCCGGTAATTACATCTGCATTTGCAACTACAGCGACAGCGATAAGCTCAACGTAAATGACGAATCGTAGATGTAAATCGTTTCTGCAGCGCTGTTGACTATTATCAAGTCATTGCAAGGCGAAGGATCTGTCGAAAGCTATAAGTAATGTCAAGATTGAAAAAATGAGCAATCGGCTATGTTAGAGGAAGCCTTCGTCAGTGGCGTAACTGACGGGGGCAGGGGGAGAGCCGCTCCCCGACGAAATGAATGTAAAAACTGGGTCTCCACTTACCGCAGCTTGCATTTTGATGTTTAGCATTCTTTTGGTTTTCAGTATGTTTCTTTTTTTTGCGTTTTTCGCGAGTGTTTTCGTTGTTTTTTAACTCGTATTAGACATTTTCATCCCCGGATTCACTATCATTTATTTTAAGCGTTGGCTAGTGAGCCCCCTTCAGCTAAGTTTTGCCCCCTGGCTCAAACCTCTCGTTACGCCACTGGATTATTCAGTTTCGTATTGAAATAACAAGCTATGCAAACACTTCAACATGTTCCGCGTCATTGGCAAAAAAGCACAGACGTGGAAGGAAAGCATTAGACAAAGTGCATTTTGAATGACCGGTGCAGATTTTTGAAATACTCTCACGAAAGGAAAATAACCTTGTAGCAACAGCGTACATGTACACAGTGCACCACGCTTTGAAAAGAGCCGTGAAACTCGAACTTAAGTTACCTCTCCTATCGTTTGTCTACAAAAAGTGACGTTGGCTGTCGTATCTCTGAATTCTTATTCTTCCCCCTCTGCTTTCGGTGGATTTTGTACATTTTGACAATTTCGATTTAGTCGGTTGCGAAAGATCTGGAGTATTTTGTTCTGTTTTAAATTGCGTGACTATTAAAACAAACGACACTGCGCCCACGTCTTGCTTTTAATTGCACGCATTGTTTCCAGCGGTGGTTTGCGATCCTCCGGTTCCAATCAGAAACGGGTTTATTACTCGGGATATCGCTACGTCGCCGTTGACCTATGTTGAAGGGCATGAAGTTCATTATAGATGCAGTGATGGCTACTGGTTTCAGAGTGGTGTTTTTGAAATGACAGCCGTTTGTCAGAATGACAACCGATGGAGTTTGGACCTGGAGCAGCTGACTTGCATCAGTGAGTGCGACTGTAATGTTTGTTTGCGAACTCTTTGCGGTGTTCGAGTTGCGAACATTCATTCTTGTTGGATTCGACATGCGGTAATCTCGCCGTAAAAATATTTTAGGTCGTGATATCAAAGTCTAAAAGAAGCCTTTGGGTTTTTCGCTAGTGTATGCCGGACGAAGTCATTTTTTGCTTTATTGACCATTACTGGCAACTCAATGGTGATGGTGGAAGGAGCAGATTTAGGGTCCTTGAAGAGTTCGTTAATTCACCCATAAGATCACTTGCATACCGCAGGCCAACTGTTATGTTGCCAACCCTTTACGTAGTCAATTTGATCCTCAGCTCTTAAAACGCACTTTTCATATTGAAATGGTAGTTTTCCAAATTTTTATGTGCAGTTCCAATCAAATGTTAGTGATGGTTTTATATCCTTCAGATTCAAATATGTAAAGGTCAAATTTTGTAATTTTTGCAGTGGTATCATGCCCAGTTCCTTTGGCGGTAACCAACAGTCAAGTTGTCGTTTCTGGTTTGTCTTACAAGCATAATGCTCAGTAAGTACTGTTTTAGGCGTGAGCCTGCCTATGAGTAGCACTGAAGTTATACCTCAGAAGATACCGTAGTTCAGTGTTTCCCAACCATTTTAGGCTTGCGGCACCTTACAGAAGACAAATATAATTTCCGGAACCCAGTGGCGAACCCATAGCAATTTTCTTCGAGATCTAATGGCAGTTTTAAAATGCACTTTTAATGATATATTGTAAAACGTATTAGCTCGCGGCACCCCTGAGCATCGTGAATGGGACCCGGTTGGGAAACATTGCTGTAGTTTAAGAATACAAGCGTGCATGCACAATTCTTCAAATCTCCTAGAACTAGTTTGCAGTTACACACCTTAAACCAACCTGCCAATGGGCAGAGCGTGGAGACTGTTTTCAATACATTTAATAATTTTTTGAAATGTTTGCTGAGGTTGCATGATGTTTCATTTTTCAAGAGGTTTCAAGACAGCCACATTATGTTGCAACAGACACGAGTCATTGGCCAGCAGGTTAATTGAGTTGCGTGCCTGTATCCCTCATGCAACCGACGCAAAAAAACTTTGCTTAAACCAGGGAATTTCGACTATTCTTTTGAAGAGCTGCCAAAACGCGATGCAAGCATAAAAGTTGTGCAGAGATGCTAGAAAATAGTCGCAACTCACGTTTCATCTGGCTTATTTTTTGCGGTTGCAAAAAAAACAGCCATATCTTTAAACGTATTTTCAAAATACATGTTTTTCAACGCAGAATTCAGGCATAGTTTTTATACAAAGGGTTGTTGCCCCTTCACGCAACTGTTGGTGGTAATGCTTGATATGATCCAAGTAAACGTCTCATTCCATGCTTGTGCGTTAGGTATTCTTGTGACGAAGGTTATTCTTTTGCTTCAACCGGAAAAACAGTCTGTGAAGCGCTTGGAAAATGGGATCCACCAACGAGTACAATTAAATGTGAAGGTGTGTGATCTTGATTAGCCTGTTGAAATTTTCATTACTAATTTACTTGACATGTCGAAAATCCGTCAGAATTTGTTTGTTCATGAGGACTTCTAACTGTTTCAAAAATAATCTACTAGGGCAGTGGTTCTTAAACCGGAGATACTTGGTTCACTGAGGGAAGAATTTTTAATCCCTGGAAGGAAATTTTCTCCAGGGAGGAATTGCGGAGGAAAAGCTGTAGCAAAATCCGAAGTTTTTATTCCTATTAGTTTACTCAACACATTAAAAAGCTATACAGTGAGGTTGGTTTAGATTGGAATGTCTGCAGTACGCAAGTACAAGCTGCTCTATCATCATTGTTTGAGCCAGTTCGTTCAGTCCACTGCTTGGCCGCACTAGATCTCAGTGCAGTGTTGAGCAGCCAACCGATTGTCTCATCATTCAGAACCGTCAGGCCGTGCAGTCCATGAGGAGGTCGATGGATTGGACATTGGAGGACAACATGGTCGACGGTGTGATCCGCTGCGCCACACTCACAAGCCGCAGAAGTGGCCATGCCCCAGTTGTACAAACAACAGCAGAAACGTCCAACGCCGGTGCGGAGGCGATTGAGCTGGACCCACGCTGTCAGTTGCGCAGCCAGGAATTTTTGTTCAGCGTGGATCAATCACCTGATGTACGTCCGATTGTTCCTTCCGTTTGTCTACGAACAATGGAAAATTGGTGTGAAACACCAGTGAAAATCTAAGCAAGTTTGTTTCAGAGGGGGCCATGGCCTCTTCGGCCTCTTTCTGGCTGCGCTACTGCACGCTGTTCTCGGCAGTGCCATTCCAGGAGAGTGGGTCAGGGATGAAAGTACGGAGTCTCGTAGTGCTCTCCAACTTGTCTGCATTCCACCCACTTCTGTTTTTGTCGTCAGATAAACTGATGAGTTGTTGAGCAGCGGGTATGAAATGAGTGTCGATTTGAGATGCAGTGCATTCCCACTCGATGGACAGGCGAGCGCTGAGTGGAGCAGACGTCAAGGTTCCATGGGACGCCGTACTAGAGACACTGTGGCTCCATTGCAACGAAGTTCAGTAGGTTGGAGGAAGATGGTCCGCTGGTGTAGGACGCAGGAATCCAGTCACAATTCACAAGGCGTCGTTGATGGCGGGGTCAATGAGGTACGTGTGAGTACTACTGCACCAGACCGGAGCGCAGTGTTATCCTGTTGAATGAACCAGGGCTAGGGTTGCTGTTGGCAACGTTGTTGCTCCAGCGCCCCAGCCAGAGCCAGCAAGTCGCCTCAAGAGTGCAATGCATGATGTCAACTTTTTGCGAAGCGACTCGAGGTGTCGGCGATACGTGAGCGACCTGTCCAACATTCCTCCGATGTATTTGGGTTTGGAGCAAAAGGGAAGGCTTTCGTTGTTGTGGTTGACTTTCAGCTCACATTTATTTTCCGTGTTGTTGAGGTGAAGACTACCAAACTGCTTTTCTAGTGCTGAGCTTTAACTTCCACGTCTGCAGGTATTCACCTACGGTTGCCATGGCTTTGCTTTGCACCTCTTTCATTGTTTGTAAGTCTCCATCAGCATGCATGATTGCTAGGTCGTTGGTGTATGCATTGCCTACTTTCTGGAGACAGTGGTTGACAGGTCAGAGATGCAGGTGTTGAAGAAAAGGGGTGCCAGGATCGATCGATATGGGGCGCCGTTCTTGAGGCGTCGTAACGTTTGCCGGTGTGACGGTGAAACTGTGATTACCAACCAGTTCCATAATCAAGTTGACCATGCACCTGTCAGGCAGCAATTGCAATAACCTGCAGGTATAAGCTGCTTTAAATGCAGTGACTGATATTAAAAAAGGGTGTGTTCGGTTCATAATCGACTATTGTTTCTTCACAGTAGGTAGTGCGAAATTTTTGCAATTATCATTTGTGATCTTTCTTGGGGAGGAATTGACAGAGTTTGGGTGCGTAAAGGAGGCATGCGAAAAAAACTCTGAGAACCACTGTACTAGGTGATTGACTCACGATAAAATTGCTTTGCTTATTTTCAATCAGACAACCCTGTATACAATCACAAACTTGCAAATGGGAAGAGCAATGTTCAAAATTTTTTTAGAGCATTGCTCCTATTTTTTCCAAAACAGAAGCTTACATTGATTCATACTTCGTTGATGGAAATAGAACTATAGTTCATAAAGACTTTATATTCATAAACAAGTTTGAAAACTTCAAATAACATACGTTCATCAAGCAAGGCTGTTGTTTTTTATTTTGAAGTTATCGATTGCGGCCCAGCCCCGATCTTCGTCAACGCGACGCTGAAGAGTCTTCCTCCAAATACAACAGTTTACGCTTCTGAACTTCTTTATCAATGCACTCCCGAATATTATTACGCATTTGGTTTAAATATGATTCGAGTTCAATGTGGCGCTGATGGGAAATGGAGCAATTTAAATATCGCTTGCCTTCGTAAGTTTTTATCAAACCTGTTAGGGTTTGCGTGTTTAATCTAAAGTTTGTTGCACCTTGGATAAAATGCGTGTATTCTTTTGAGCTTGCACTGAAGTGAAAAGTGTGATTAGAATGCGAAAACAAATTTGCCGAAAAAAAGCTTTTGTACAGCATTTTTCAACTTTGTTGTTGAAGTTTTACAATGGCAGAAACTGTAATTCTAACAAAAAAATGTTCACTTCGTACCTTGTCTTTTATTGCAAGCAATGTCTGCTGCTATCTTAGCTGACGGCGAAGTGATATTTAAGTTTTATTCTTCGAGCAACAAACCTATTTTCATGTTTTAGACGCCAGTACATTCGACTGTCCATTCCCTTCCTACATTCCAAACAGTTATTTCCAGTCGGATTCGTCCCGAAACGTCACCGTCCACTGTCATCCTGGATTTGCTATTTCTGTCAATGGAAGCACTCCACTGATTTCGCAGTCCTTTTATTGTAATAACAGCCTCCAGTGGGTCCCCAACGTGGATCTTAATTGCTCAGGTAGTGTGTGGTACGTGTATGGATTAGTTAAAAAGCCCTTAAGCGGAGTATAGTAATAAACTGCTTGTGCTTCGCGATAAACGCGACCAAAACTTTAATTCAAATGAACTTCACATCGATAGCTAGTCATGATTTCGTTACAATGTTTACAAGACCGAAGTGGTTACCGCTCATTCTATGAACTTTCTTAAATCGATATCAAGTCGTCGCAAAACCCATAGCGTAAACAGTCACCGTATTTTTCGGTGTAAAGTCGAAAATTTTTGCACCGAATGTTCAACAAAAAGTTGAGGGTGAATGTTTGCCATTAGTTGGAGGACTTGCGCACAAGGGTGAGACGAATGCCTTATTATTACGATCGTTGTTGCCTGGCACGCACGTCACCAACAGCTCTGCTCTCACACGTGTGTGTGCGCGCTTGAGATATCGTGTTGTTTTACGTAAATAAAAATCTGTAACAAATGTTTTGTGTTTTTTAGCCTGATTTAGGGGCGCGAATTACACGTATACCCATCGAATATTCCAGCAAGCGAACGTCATAAAACACTATCTGGGTTTTAACGCCAGGAAATAATTTTGGGCCAAAAATACGGATAAATCCAGGGGGATAAAAATGGGTCCTGGGCAATTTCATGACGGAATCACTGTGCATTGTCCGCATACCTTCTTGAAAAGATGTTTCGATACACGCGTTGTTTTTTCAGAAATTCACTGCCCACCGCCTAAACTGTATGGCCCTTATAGTATCGTTGGAGCGAATTCCAGCACTTACGCGTTCGGCGCCAGAGTTGTCGTTATGTGCGACGCTGGTTACGCTTTCAAGAGCCTCTCCAAGAATCAGCCAATGATAGTTTCTCCGTCAGAAACTTATTACTGCAACGAAAATATGCAGTGGACACCAACACCGACGTACTGCACAGGTGAGGGAGGTCTGGATTGGGAAGCTGCGTAGGTTCGTTGATTGTTTTCAGTAATTTGCCTGTTTTATACTTTGCTTCATTTGGTGTCTGGAAACATATTTTTCTGGCTTTTAAAATGAAGTGATTTACAACATGCAGATGAAGAAGGGTTCACAAAATAGGGTTGAACATTTCGCTGGCTGTGTCGATGTTGGGAGTTTCTATCCTGGTCCAGTCTTCGCAATACGGACGAACATACCTTTGTTTGTGGTTAAGCTCGATTTTTAGTCAAACTACCGCAATTTCATTTTATTTGACCAAGACAAAGATTGCAATGACGACACCCACTTCCTGGATTAATATATAGTGCGCGTTGTAAACAACTGATAGTTGTTGATACTATGCTGAGAAGTAGTTCCTTACGACAAATAGCTCGTTTGTGAGATACACGACGATATTTCCATGTGGTAACCTCACATAGGTCTGCAGGTCGTATACTGGAAGACACCAGGCGTGTTCAGCGTTTATTTGAGGTGTTTTTTGTCAATGGTCTCTCAAAATAAAGTAGAAATTCGCTTTACTACCACCATCAAAATACACTAAAACCTTGCTTCTCAGTATAGTCTCTCAAAATGTCTGCAGCCAACAAGGTCAAATCTTTTGAAAAATACTGAGCCTGCTTGTCTCAGTCAGACACAAATAAACTTGCTCATTCGTCATTCGGATTCTATTTGAATAAGATTCGGACTCTAATAAGCTTTTGGATTCTAATAAGCTCATTCAGATTCTAATAATAAGCTATTCCGATTCTAATAAAAAAGCTCATTCGGATTGTAATAAGATTCTAATAAGGATTCTATTAAGTCATTCGGATACTAATAAGCTTATTCGTCATTCGGATGCTATTTGAACAAGAGCTTATGATGCATGCTTTGTATGCGAAATATATGCTCCGCGAGATCATGGTGTTTGATTCTGTGCTGCGAAAGGATTTCTTTCCATAGACAAGCTCATTCGTTATTGCATTTTAGAATGACGCTCGCGTCGTTCATTGGAATTGTACTTGTTTTTTCTCCCGAGAGATCGTATCTGGATTGAACGGGAGAATTACAGACATCACCAGCACCCGTACAATGTCGTGTTATGTTTTACCACTTATGTTTTTGTGTGACACATGTCCAACAGCACTTTGCCTTGCTCGTGTAGCTATTGTTTGTCCGATACCACCGAGTTTCGCCGACATGAATCTCACGTACACGACAACGAGATTGTACGACACAGCAACCTACACGTGCAAAAACAACAGAACCTTCCCGAGCAACGTTTCCACCGTGGTCGCCTGCTCGGGAGACCAAACCTGGCAACCGAACCCGCACAGACTCACATGCGTGTGTAAGTACAGTTGCCTGTAATTGTGTATCATGTGACTAGTTCGCAGTAACCGATAGTCGCCGAAGCTTCCGGGAAAAAAACATATGCAAACACGCAATAAAAACAAGGAGCTGTCACGCCATGTTTTTCATGCCAGTATGACCAATGCCGCTGCAATATGCAGAATTAACTTAGCAGAACAGCAATCCAACTCTTCAAGCTTGCTCTGTTGAAACAGGAGTGATTATTATCAATTATTTTCTGTGGATGATCCAATTTTAACAACAATAGTGTGGCCAACAGTTAAATCGAAGTTGTTGATAGTTTTTCAATTTAAAAGCAAACACCCACCATTCAAAATTGTAGGAAGTAAAATTCGTTTCAATAGAGAGTTGTTATTTAAGGCAACGATCCATTTGTGCGATTCTTTGATCACTGAACAAGTACAGTACGCATTTTCTGGCAGCAGTTTTTTGGAAAGTGCATTGTCTGACACAAGACTGCTAAATTTTTCGCTTCTTTTCAGCGCAGCTTGGAAAATAAAACGGGCGTCTTTTAAAGTATTGCTGTTATTGCCACACGATGGCGCGCTTGCTAGTGTGTGTTTGGTATGAGCTGGCAAACGCTTCCAAGGCCAAGGCACGTAGGAAAATTCTTCATTGCTGTGTTGGTGACCTTGTCTATAGTCGTGTCTTACAGTTTTTTTCTGATCTCCATTCGTGTGTACATGCTTATTCAACTACTGTAGCTTCTTCGAAAACTTGAAAGGACCACGTAGCCTGACCGTGAATTAAGACCCGCTGGTTGAGAAGTTGAGTTGAATTCATTTGGCGATAAATAGCATTGCAACAACGTCCGTTCCGATTTTACTCGAAAAGTTCTTCATTTCATTGGGTGTTTTTAATTAAGGCTTTTGAAATCATTCATTGCTCTAATTCAATTCTTTTCAAACTGAACCTTGATTCTTTACCAAGATAATGTCAATTTATTTAACTGCATTTGAAAATTTTTATTTAAAAAAAATTTTTTTTCAATTTTAAACCTTCCTACATATTGGTTGCTTCGAGTCCACATCACAATGACTTCTTTGTTTCGTAAAGATCGCAAGTGCCGACTGCCAACAACTCCAGCACACGCTACAATCTCTGTGAGATCATACGATTATTTGGATCAAAGCGGTGTAAACATGTACGTATCTCTGCACATTTAACCCGCTGATCAGAGGCTCCGAATTGAAAACTTGACGACAAACATTTTTTTTTCTTCAGGCTCCAGGAAATCTTGATTATATGTCACACAGGCTACAAGGTTGCTGGTCTGTCAGACTTTACGATGTCCGCCGAGCTTACCTGCACACCACGTGGCAAATGGATTCCTGACCCGCAGACCATTTCCTGCGAAGGTTATTAAATGATCCGCAGTTTTCCATTCTTAAGTCCCAGTACCTGCAGTTAAGGACTTAAGCGTTGTGTCAATGTTATAGTCGGTGCGACGATTGCTTACTGTAACTGTGTCAAATATCTTTTCAAAATAGCGGGCTGTCGTAATAGGTTCGTAAGTTATCACTGGGAGTCATATGCTTTTCTGCAGAGCTTTGAGGGTTGCTAAAAGTCTGTTCGTTCCTTCCTGTATTTTCTTTTTTCCGCGGTCGTAATGATCATAGCGATGACAGACGACGATAGTTGGATTGCTTCATTAAATCCACTTGTTCCAACATTTAATATTTCACAAAACAAAGAATTCCAGTGAATGCACGTTGCAAATATTTCTACGATGGAGAAAGGCGTTTGTTGCGGACAGCTTTTTTTTCATGCATTTTTCAGTTCGTTTTGGTTACTGTTCTGAAATATGTCGATCATTTTGCAGTCCCACATTCATAAATGTGATTACAAGCTCCATGGTTTGATTAATGGGAACTTCGAAAGTACTATACTTAAAAATACTTTTTATTGGTCAAGCAGCCAGTTTTAAAGATGAAAAAATATTTGATTCATTTGGTGAAGTTCAACGTAAGCAAGTGCCTTCTACGAGCTCGTAATAATGTCACTGCCACTGGTCGAGAAAGTAATGAGCTCACCGTCTCTGTTGCGCGTGACTTGTGTGGGTCATTTTTCGAACAAAGATTGTCATGTCTGCTTAAACTTGTTCTGTCAATTTTTGTTAGGAGCATAGCTAGTTGTTATTATTTGAACTGTCAAAATAATGATGTTTGCTTCGGAGCCGTAGTTGTCACATAGCAAAGCTCCTAAAAGTCAAGAGCCTGCTTTTTCGAAAAGAAAACCACTTGAAAGTAAACAGTTGATAAACGAAATTCGAAAGAACTCTGCCGTTGATTTTACATTAATCCTTTGCGTGCAGCCGTCCGATGCACGAAGGACTCCACCATCCCATTCACACTTTCCGGATCCTCCGGACCTCCACAGCGAGGAATGTACAGTTACTTGGACTACCTGGTGTATCGGTGTCCTGATGGCCAGTGGTTTTCTCCAAACAGTGTCACACAACAGCTCGTCACTTGCTGGTATGACGAGACGTGGCAGCCGAGTCTGAAACACGTTGTTTGCGTAGGTACGTATGTGTTTTTCAAGCGTGTTTAAAAGTGTAACGTGCTCGTTTAATTTTTTTCGGTTACGTTGCTTCACGCCGTATACGACGTATCATCGTTGTTAAAAGTGAAGTGCAAGAACAGTGCAAAACAGCTGGCTCCAGCAACCAATTGATCAAGAGCTTTTAAATGTTTTGCCTTCCTTTCATTGGAAAAACATGTCAAACTATGTGTGCGGTATTGTAGTTGTGCACTAAGATATATAATTGTTCTTGCTTGCACACCACTTCTCCAATAAGTTGCCGTAGCTACGTGACCCATTCAGGCGCTGTTCATGGCATTAAAACCCTCAGGTGGGACAAGTCAATGGGTGGTTTGCAATGTAGAGCGCAGTGTATTAAGTAAAGCAGGTCTGTGTGTTCGTTGTTGCATTGCGTTTTAGATTTCGGCAACTGCATTTTAAAATTTAGCCCTTGCGTTACCGGTAACGTTCAATGCTAACAACGAGATCGCTTTCATATGCTGCCTTGCAGAAGCGAGCGTTCTGTCTTGTGCAAGTTATCTCAAAGGATTGCACTGTCCTGCGTGCCATGGGCTAAGTCAGGAGTTTCCAAGCTTTTTTTCCGAGGACCACATAAGTTATTACACAACAGTTCGGGGGCCGGACATCTCACGGATGTGATTGTTTTGTTACATTCTACCAAATCAACTAGTTTTTCGTAAATATATTAATTTTTCATTATTGACAAAATGTCTTTGCGCCCGGGCCGGGTGAAATACCTTCGCGGGCCGTAGTTTGGGAATCGCTGGACTAAGTGAATCATAAGACAAAAGTAATTGCCTTCAAGAATCTGTATTTGTTGTTTTTGAATAACATAACCAGATATAACCTGCGATGAACCTCCAATCATTGAAAATGCTGAGCTGAGACCAGCCGGTGGGACAGATGTAGGCTCAGAATGGACATATCATTGTAGCCGAGGTTTCAGGTTAGTGACGACAACTTCGGTTTGTTGACTTTTATTGAGCTGGTGAAAGAAAATGCGCTGATCTCGAAAGCGGTGTTTGTTCGTGGAAGTGTAGCTCCCGGTAGTGATTACTGCTTGTCTGAAAGTGTAACTGCCACGTGATTAGGTTTGTACGTTGACTACCTTTGACGTATTTTCGATTACGGAAAGAGATAAAGCGTTTTGATTTGATTTACTTCATCCTTCCTGTGATATATACCTACGTGCAGGTTTTCTCCTGGTGTATCTTCTCAAAAAGTGACTTGCCAATCGAACGGGAAGTGGCAACCAGAGCCCGGTGTTGATTTCCAGTGCGGAGGTACTCGCGTCTGTTTATTGCCACCGTCGTGATGAAAAATTTTTGTGCTATGTGTCGGAATCTGTTATTATTTATACGTCAGTCAATGTACAAAATGCTTCTGTATCTAGTGGGCATTGGACCTGGGAAAGAACAACTGTGTTCGACTTCATTTAAGTTTTTACTCTTTGTATAATGTTTTCGGATTCGAAGCTATTTTTTCGTGTTGTATCTAATTTGAATTTTTTCAGCTGCACTCTTGGTTATCTGTAACAAAAGTTATATAATTGTGTTGACATTTACGCTTGCCTAATCACTATATTAATAACCCCAGTCTTCCCAATGTTTCAGGTAAGAAATTAAGAACGGTATGATTGCAAATTCCACAAAATTCTGGATTTACCGGTATTGCAAAACGTACAAAATGTATACAAGTTCTTTGATAATTAAAAGTATTCATGATTGCTAGCTGTATTACGAAGAAACAGGTGGTTTTACAGAGTTTTTCAGGATTGAACGCCAACGAAAATAAAAATAAACGCGAAGCTTCAGTTAGACCATTAAGCGTTAGGTGCTCAATTTATTTTTAAAAAATGTTTTGAGTTATTAAATCAATCTCGATTTCAACTTCGTGAAATTCTGTTTGTGCAGTGATTTCGTGCGACGTGCCGCCAATACTTCCCAACATTGCCAATGACAGCTTAACGCAACTTGTGTCGGGTGAGATGTATAAAGGTGCGTTACAAAGTTGGCGAATGAATAATGTTTGTTGGATATGTGTTTCATGTCAGCGTTCTAACCGTAATTTTAGCACGAAAAGTAATGTATAAAAGAGGAAAGCTTTGGTGAGTTAAACAGGGACACTAGTACGAAACTGCAAGCACACCGTTTCTCAACTTTGAATCAGGTCACTGGATCCAATGATTTGTAACCTGTCTAAGTTTTGCAATTTACCGCTGGCTAAGACCTGAGCACCATGCTGTTCACGCGTGAAATCATTCAAACACGGATGTTTACCAACAGCAGCTGTCACCAGTCTTTCAAAGAATAAAACTATGGATGGTTATTTCACTGCCTTGAGCTCAGAAAAGGCGCGAAATTGGTGCGGTAGCATTAATTAAGTGTTGCTTAGTGCACGGAATGCATAAATATCTGCGTAGTTTTTCTGCTCACTGAACAAATTTATGCCGATCGAAACACCAAAGCATTTTAATGAAGGTCATTGATTGTCGCGAAATGCGATGAAAACAAACGCAACGCTGTATCGTGTCGGCCACGTTGTGATTTCCACTTGATGTGTTTTGTTTTTCGCTGGAAGTTCCTTTAAAAACCAGATTGTGCGTTTCCGATGTTCTAATCGTGTTCATTTGCGTAGTACGTGGATTTGTTACCTTACACCTTTTTTAACTCCTGGCGCGCCTGTTCCATGTATAAAATCAAACGACGCACTCGCACAATTCTGCCGGCCCACTGTCAACCAATAACTTAAGCTCACCTGTGCTGAACGAACTGAATTTTGCGCCTTAAATTCCTGTTACCTCATTGCTGAAATTAGTTTCACAATTATTACGTCAGTGCACGCAATCCTCGTGACCTCTTGCAGAGTAACTTACAAGTACACTGAATGGGTTTAAACAGGTGTTTATAAATTCCTAAGACCTAAGATCTCGATTATGATGATGAATATAATCTTGAAACGCACTTACCATCTCAAAACGACGCCCACGCACCAGGGCGTCACGACACCTCTACCTTACAAGTTTACGCATTAGTTGTCGGATTTGTAAGACTTAAACAATTACTCTTTTGGGATGGCAACACTTTGCATTTAATAAGCTTGTTTATTTTATCATAGCGTTGCTCAATCAGCATGTTCTTTCAAAGTTCATCAGTCTATGCTGCTTGTGTAAGCACTGAGACAAGTTGCATTTCAAATTCGTTAGAATTCCAGCATGGATCGAACTATACCTATTCGTGTATGACTGGCTTCTGGTTGAGCAACAGCACTTCAAAACGATCAACAGCGAATGTGACTTGCCTTGATGGAAAATGGAAACCTGATCCGGCCACTGTGGTTAGATGTGTCGGTACGTGGAGCAAGCCACTGAAGCCACTGGTGTAGGAGACGGGGTTGCTGGGGGTGCAAGCGCACCCCCAAAAATTTTGATTTGGAGAAAATCCCATAAAATCCGGGCTAAATCTCTGAGAACACTCCAAAACTCCCAGAAAATCTGAGCAAAAATGGCGCCCGAAATGACATGAAGAGCATTTTTTTGGAGATCGCATGGAGCCCGAATTGACATGAAAAGCTTTTTTTTGGAGGTCACTTATTTTGAAGTATTTTTCGGGCAAGTTTGGGAGAATCCGGGCAAAATTCCTTCGCACCCCAAAAAATTTGACTGCTCCTACACCTATGACTGAGGCTAAACTGTCTTGAATCGTAACTTCAATGACAGAAAAAGCCTGGATTGGACAAAAGAAATGAATCATGTTTGCCGGCGAATGTTATTGTACGGAATTAGAGTAACTTCGTCAAACAATATTCAACATATTTTGCTTCAGGGATAGTAAAAAATCGTATAGTTTGAAACAAAACAACAAACTACGCTTTTCATTTGAGTTAGATACTTACTGTTTGACGCTTCTAAGATTTGTCGTCCGCTGATGAACAAATTGTCTGCGAAACAATCCCAGTGCAAAGCATTTTGGTAAGTGGATTCTTCTTTCAGTCAGTAGCGTTAATTATTGTATTCTTTACATTTATCTATGGTGTGATTTAAGGTGATAGTTTCGATTCAAAGGTTGAGTAGATCTTTTTGAATGAATCAGGCGCCTTTGGACTGTTTTCAACCAAAAAATAAGTAAGACGAAAAGGTGCCACTGTTGATTTGAACTTGTTCCAAGTTCCACCCGTTCACGTATTTTGTTGAGTGCTCCTTAAAAAGTGTTTGTCACGCTTTTGTCGACTTTAGGTTGTATATCCGCGATTCTCTGAAGACTTGGTTGTTTTCAGAGTAACCAGACGACATAACCAAACGTCGCTGCTTAGTCAGTTTTAAATTCGAGTTCTTGAACTGCGCTGTCGGAGTCGGTGTTTTTTTTTAAACTGAAACTGAAACTGGAGCCCCCAACAATTTTACGAGGCTGGAGCCGGAGAATGAAATTTGGTTTCCCGTTCAATAGACATAGTTTGTTGGGCAGGCGAGTTGTACAAATAAAACAATGGCTTTTAGTTTTTAATGGATCAAATCGTCCCGGGGCCGGTGCCAAAAAAATTAGATGCCCGGAGCCGGAGCCCGAAATTTGAGTTCCGGCTCCGTAGCCCTGGTTGTGGGAATGCGAACAACAGTGTTACTTCCTGCTGGCTCGTTCAAATTCTTGCCTTTGTTTCTCGCTGTGTACTGCATAGATGAGATCGACTTTTTCTTCTTTTCGCCTCGCTCCCGTCAGTGCACGAAGTTGTTTACACGTTTCCTTTCTGTTGCGACCGTTTCACCAGGATGCTATTGCTTTTTCAGAAATCTCTGAAAAGTAACTTTAAACAAGACTAGCATTTTGTCGTTCTGAAAAACATTTATTCACTTCAGTAACCTTATTATTCAACTTTTTGCGTTCATGACGCTGTTAACTGTATTCTTTTTTTTAGATAAAGCAATTTTTCCAAAGTCTTGTAATGTTAACTTTAAAACTTGAGTAGTTTGAAGGTCTTAATCGATGCTTTGCTGTGTTTCTTCAGTGGTGGTCGAATATATTCAGCACAGTTTTCGTGCGTGGGCTCCATGAATCTTATCTCTGTAGCATCCAGCTGAAAATTTTTTTTTTTTGTGCAAAACTAAAGCCATTACGTGTTATTTAAGGAACGTGGTCGTTTTTCGCAGAAGTGGCATATGTGTAATAGGCTGGCTTTGTGAGCGCTGCCTGCACAGCGGCGTACATCCACCTTTGCACGCAGAGGTGGTATGCGACGTGGTCCAGCCAGTGCAGGGGGCGCGCTCTGACGGTGTGATGCACGTTCACGGGGATTTCGTGACGTACACGTGCGCTAGAGGGCAGCATTTCGCCCGGGAGCGATCTCGCCGCGTCAACGTCACTTGCGGAGCGGACGGGAAGTGGGCACCGGACCCGAAAACGCTGTGGTGCTCAGGTTGGTCTTAGTATAAGTTGGTCTTAGTCTCAGTTTGATCTTAGTATAAGTTGGTCTCAGGTTGGTCTTAGTATAAGTTGGTCTTAGTCTCAGTTTGATCTTAGTATAAGTTGGTCTCAGTCTCAGGTTGGTCTTAGTATAAGTTGGTCTTAGTCTCAGGTTGGTCGTAGTATAAGTTGGTCCTAGTCTGAGGTTGGTCTTAGTACTTAGTATAAACTCAGCCTTCTTCTGCAGTCGAGGAGTTAGGTGCAACGAACGAGGTTTTTATTTTGTTGTCGAATTTTTTTTCTTTGCAAGCGCGTTCTACTCTGAAAGCGTGAAATGGAAGCTCCGTTGATATAATTCATCGTTTAATCGTTCCGTGTGCTTCAAACAGCGACGGACGAAATAACTTTATTTTCATGCATTTGAAAGCTCCAAAAAAACGCTGCCCCGTGTTTGAGGCCCTTGTTTTGGACCGATCTTAAATCTCAGACTAAACGAAAAGCTCCGACGAAACACGAAACAATACGAGCCGACTCGCATGTGAAAACCTGCGCAAAGCGCACCACGGCTAGAGCTAGTGCATGATAGGAATGAGGTTTTCGGATGTCATTTGGAGATCGGTTTGCTTCCACAGAGTAAGGAGGCAATTTCTACTGTAAAGTTAATAGGAAAATATCAAATTTGAAAGTGCAGGGACCCCTACCCCCCTTTCCGACGCCTATGCGAGATAGTGTTGTCCTGGTGAGAAGCTTACGGTGGTCGCTGCTCGTTGATTTGTTGCAGACGTCGTGTGTGAGGATGTATTGATAGAGGGAGCGGTGGCCGGGCCAAAGTCTCTCACGATAGACTCAATCGTCTTCTTCAGGTACTGCGTTGTGGCATCCGCAAATCATAGCGGCGCGTCAAAAAATTGCTTTGTATTTTTACGTTGCCAGGCCACGAAAGGCTTGCCTTGATTGCTGTCAGCAAAATTCGGTGTTGTGGATGCGATTGATGGATAGCTCCTAGCTGATTAGCATGCTTGTAGCAGTGTTTCATTGTAGATCAACCTGCTCGCTCAGCACCCACTTACATTAATGCGAGATTTTGGCGCCAAAAATATTGCTGTGTGTTTTGAACTCACACAATCCTATACTTTCGCGTAATTCCCAGAAAGCTAAACCTATTTCTCGTTCACGTTTAATTTGCGGTTTGACGTGACTTTGTGTTTATACGAAATAAGGTCTTCGGAATTTGCGCTAAATGTCGAATTTCCGTAGTTAAGAAAAAAAGGGCCTTTTGAAAATAATTTTGAAGAGATGCTTTCGCCGATTGTAAGCTTTGTTTAACATTTCGTCTTTATTCACTGTGCATTGTGTGGGATAATTCTAGCTTCAATAAATCAGCCAATTAATCCTGCAAACGTTTTTTTGTGTGTACACAGCTGTCCCACTCCAACCTGGTTTGAAAAAAATGTGACGCAAATCGCTGTGACGTGCAATGAGGACGGAAACTGGGAGCCGCCTGTTGAAGGGAAGAAATGCGAAGGTCGGTCGTACTTTCAGCAGCAGATAGTTGTTGCCTTGTCTCAGAATGTCAAAGCACTTTCTGTACGACTGGCTTTGAGTTGATCCGCAAACCATTAAGTGAAATGTGAGCCCAGTAAAAGCATAGATTCGATCCACCGCGAAAAAAGACACCTCTCTGAAACTCTGTGTTTCCTTGGCAATTCTCCCAACCTTATGCATACTTGGTGAAACACATTGTCGATGTGTTTGGGGTGGGAACCGAACTCGCACTCCTTTGCTTGTCGCCGGTCGAGACCGATACAGAAAAAGATATGCAACGTGAAAATTACAGTGAACAGAGTGATTTCACTTCCTCCACTCGTTCCGCTTGTTGTAGGTTGGGATTAATCATGACTCCGTGAACTTTAGCTTTAAGAAAATAAACTTTTTATGTACTGTTGATCTAGAACAGGAGTTACCGACCTGGGGTGGATGTACCCCTAGGGGTGCATTTGCCTATCTGATGGGGTACATTTAAGGTTAGCGATAGAAGGGAAAATATATTGATATCTTGGTTGTTTCCAAAGATTTTGTGCATATATCAGTGAATGTTATTTTCAAAAATCATCAAAAGCTTTTTGTTAAATATATCAATGATTTGTCATGATAAAATATTTGGGAAAAAGCTGATATGTGCCATAGAAAGGAATTTTTGGGGTACATGCTCATCTGTCCAAATGCTGAAAGCGTACATGTTCAGTGAAAGGTTGGGAATCCCTGTTCTAGAACAAGGGTGGGCTGACTTTTTAACTATGGCGGGGCGCAACGGGAAGCGATGAGTGGATTGCTTGTGTAAATTGACGTAATAAATCGATGTTGAAATTGAACTGGTTTTTATCAAAATACAGTCTGGTCAAGTTCAAACGGATTGGATCAACATACTTGAAGTATGTGGCCGTTTGCGATGATTTACCCGTGCCCGATTCAGAACATCGGAATCGTTACAAAATTTTCGAAACTACAACTTTTCGAAGGTTTAGATCACAGATGTCAGGCGTTGCTGGTGTAAGGACGGTCTTTCAAACCTTAACCCACTTCTCGTCAAGCATGACCACATTTTTCTCTTTTTTAGAACTCTTTCGTACTCTGACCCTCACGAAAAAAATCCAAATCTTGGTGGAATATGTTCCAAATGCGTGTAGCTGTGTCAGTGGTTCATGTCACAGCGCTCAGCACTTGCCTGCTCACATCTTCAACTTTATTTCTGCCACTGCGGCTTCTTCTTCGCGTCCAAAGTACTTTTTGCGTGTGGAAATTAGCTCCAAATGTCTTGGCATTTTGAAAAACAAAAAAAAACTCTAAAAAATAGCTTTCGACACTGGTGAGAAGCTCGTGCCCAAACCGTGCTCCCGCTACAGTTCTGACCTTTGCTTTTTTGCAGTCGTCGACTGCGGATTGCCGCCACTGGAGAACGTCTTGCCGATCCACTACGACTTCCAGTACTCCCGGCAACAGGTGCTGGGATGCATGGGAGGGTATAACCTCATCCCTGAGACGTCACCACCCCCCGTAGTCGTTTGCGACGTCACCGGCAACTGGCTGCCAGACCCTTCCTACTACACATGCAAACGTATGTGGCTGGTTTTGATTGTGACAAGTGTCGTGTTGTGGCTAACGCGATTTATTTGCTCGTTTCTTTTGTGTAGTTTTCAATTGCAAGCGGTTGCTTATGTGGTCCTGCGGTTGAATCCTATATTTGTACAAAGTGTATGCTTTTTCTCGTGTAACTGCGATTTGCACATAATTTTGCTTCGCTTGCAGTGACGTTACCACGCTCCTGCATTAAGACGTGATAATATTGCCCACTGCACCAGTCATGAAACAATTGGCGCTGTGGTTTCCGTTTGTGACGCGGCCGCCCGTATGTTTACGGTCAGGTTGATGACAACGAGTCAACACTGAGTCAGAGTTGTAAGTGGGCACGTTTTCAACTCTGCGCTGAGTTCGAAAGACAGAGTTTTTAGTGGATTTGTGTAGTTGACTGTTCACCGACAAAATACAGAACGTTTAAAGACACCGCCATACACTCGATATTATAAATGTTATTTGAAACATGGCGAAGAAAATGTTTTAGTGAGTGGGCAAAAAAAGCATCAACTGCGCTTTTCACCGACGGCATGAGTTGTGTTCCTTCACCATCGAAGCGTTTGTCACATTCCTCGATGCCTTTGCACGCAGCCGTGGAATGCCCGTTGCCACGCTACATCCGTTACGCTTCGATGAGCGGGAACAACACTTTCAAGTCAGTGCTGACCGTCACATGCGACCGAGGATACTTCATGCATCGCGGAATAAACACGAAGGAAGTGGTCTGCATGAAAGACACGCTGTGGTCGGAGGATCTCTATTCCATAATTTGCATACGTAAGTTGTACGTGTTTGTTCTCCGCAAGTGGCCCGATTTGGCACCACGAGTCCCAATTTGAAGTGAAATGCGCCAACGACGTTGAACCCCCACACACGCTTATGGTCATTTGCTGAAACCAATCCTGCGAAGTCCTTCGCGTATCTATAGTGCCGTCATAAGCAAACATCTGATCGGTTTGCATTGCAGTTAAATGACGTGGATTGTGGCGTCATCAACGTTTGTTTTTCGGAAAATGTCGCTTGAGGCTGACGACACTTATTTAAAAAATTTCATGCTGCACATGTGTGCGGTCCGGTAACATCGAAATGTTTTTTGCTGCTTTTTTTAAGTCATAAATGAGTTGTCCGGCTCCACCTACGCAGTTTGTTACTCTTGACTTCAAGATTTTAAATTTGATTCGGCTTCGATCGGTGCGATGACATTTTTGCGTTGATTATGCATTTTTGCGATGACAAAGCACGTTTGCGATGACAATGCACTTTTACGACGACAATCCACCTTGCAGCCTTCCAGTGCATTGAACCCCGCGTCGTTCCCAATTCGAAAACGAGAACCGTGTCGACGATCGCGAAGCCGCGTTACGGTTCAACGGTCCGCATCGAATGCAACCGAGGATATGAAATAAGGCAGTTTCTTTATTACCGCGACGTAAACTGCAGCGAGAATGGATTGTGGAAGCCGTCAGTCAACTTCACCTGCTCCGGTAACGTTGCTTCACAGTGACACCTTGGTGATCCGATGGTTTCGTTCAGACCTTGATTTGTAATGTTTCATTTTAATTGCAACGCTTGCGAACTGTCGGCCACTGCAACCCTTACACGATGAATATTTGATCGAGTTCATAATGTTGCTGCTGCATTTGTAAGCAACTTAGGCAAAAATGTTTCACGGACGAATTTGTAAATGTCGTTTTTGCTGAATATCGTCCATGCCACTGAATTGTCTAAGCTTGGTCTCGTGCGTGAGGGAGTGGTTTTTTCGATCAAATTCTGTTTTTGCGCTATCTGCACTAAAATTGTATGCGCACGACAATTTCTATCTAAATCATTCGCACCGACCATGCTGGTTTCCTTTAATCATTCTGTAATTTTTCGAAACTGACCGTGTTTCATCGGGTTTCGCATGAAATTCTTCGAACGCGCGACTGTTCTTGCCAGAAATCCGATGCGCCTTCCCGGAGAAGAAAGTTCACGCGAAGCTGAATTTGCTCGGATTGAAGAATCAGACAGATTTTCCGGTCGACGCAAACATCTCGTTCAAATGCGACGACTTCTACTGGATCTCGGCCCAGTACAGGATCGCTGAATGGGCGTTCAGCGGGAAGCTTTCGCTTCAGTTGACTTGCGGTTTGAGTGGCTGGTGGGAACCGAACATGCACTCTTTCGCTTGTCGTTGTAAGTCATTCCGAGCACGGCTGCTGCGCTCTTGCCCTGTACTGCGTTCACGTTCAGGTACTTTTGTCTTTACCAAGTCTGCTGTAGCAAAAACACTGCGCCACTTTCTGTTCACCCAACTGAAAACGTCCTGATCGAAGGGAAGCGCCGAAGTTTATTTGCGTCAGTTGTGAAAATGAAACAAATGAGCCGTCGCGTGTAAATGTTACACAATACTGTATTTTGATAAGATCACCGTGCATTGTGCTTTTTATGCGAATTCTGATTGAGCGTATAGAGTGCAAGCATTCTGTTTCTTTCAAAATACGAACATTTCGGTATTTTGATATTTAATTTGTCGGTGCTTTTCATTCGAAACTTGGGGCCTGAATGGAGCGAATTTCTTGAGACCGGCTGGCAGGGTTTCTGCTGGATGATCAGGGTATGCACGGACACATTGTAAGTTGTACTTCCCGAAGGTGGAGTTCTTTTTGAAATTGCTGAGTTCTTTTCATCCGAGCATAATTTTAGATCTGTGAAAGGACAGAATTGAAGTTGCTTGTGTGTAGGTCACAGTAAACAATGTGTTGGGTCTTGTTTCTAGTAACCACATACCAAGCAGAAGTTACTACTGGAAGACAAGTTTTGATACCGTGAAAAAATGCTTTGCGAAGCAAGCTCAAGCATCCTCGTGCTTGTTGCTGTGAAATGCTTGTAAATTCTTAACCTCGCGTCATAACATAGCTCAGGGTTCTTCAAACGGGGCGCACCGCAGCATCCACGGGGTGCATCAACATAAAAGATGGGGGTGCATACACTCCCGTCGCCACGGGGGAGCTTTTAGGGGCTTAACCTCTCCCAAACAAAGCTCCAAGACCCCCTAAATTGAATTGTCAAGTACTATAAATTGGTGGAGTTTTCATCAAAATTCAGAATGTCAAGCCCTCTGAACAAACGTAAAGCTCCCCTTGATGAAAACTTTCTAGCGACGGTTTTAGGTTCACAACAGAATCTGTAGATGTGCATGGTGATAAAAGTGCTTACAGAGATGCTCATGACTGCCATTAGAATGCAGTTTGGTCTCTTGCAAAGAGCCACTTCACGCAGGGGCGTAACGAGGTTAGATGGCGCCCGGGGCAAGAAGCAAGTTCGCCGTCCCCGTGTTCGAACCTGAGGTCTTTCGGAAGCAAATTTACTGTTTTGAAGAAAGTACTTGTGACATTTTTGGTACTTTTCGGCGCCCCCGCACTGATTAGGCGCCCGGGGAATTGTGCCCCCCTTGTCCCCCCTCGTTACACCCCTGATTTCACGTAGACAGACAGACAGACATTTTTATTTAACATCTAAAAAAATCAGATGTCAGGGGGAGGAGAATGACCGCAAGGTCAACGTAAGCTTATTTTGTTCTTTCTCTCCTAGCACACCTCATTTCAACGTTCTTAGATGCAAGAACATTTTGACCAGATGCTTGAAATTTTCATAACCAGCAAAACAGGTCGTAAACAAAAAATTTTGATGTGGCTGGCAGGCTGCAACGCTATGTCAATCTCAAGGGTGCATGAAATCAAAGCATCACTTGTTCTGAAGGACGCACGAGAAAAACGCGCCTCCGAAAAATTAGTTGGGTTTCATTGCATTTCTTCAGCATAGCTTCGTTGTTTTTTGCAGCTGTCAGTCAAGGACCTCTCCCGGTTGGCTACCCAACTGGTTTGACCGATACACAAGTGGTACAGGAATCGTGGTTTGTGTCGCTAGAGCTGCCGTCTGAACAACTACTATCTAACCCCTACGTCCAGGCTGTTCCTGTTGGTACGGAAAGTAGATTTTTCTTGTATTCTTCGCTGTTTCGGCCCCTTTGCTTTTTCAAGCTAGTACGCTGGTGGGTAATTGAATAAAGAGCACCGCACAAAATCGCGTTCTTTGGCAGCAAAACATTTTGGCAAACCACCAAAGCTGCTTCTTTGCACTTAAATCGATGCACCATGCACGTGTCAGAGGGTGGCGATTGTTGTCAAGCGGTGCTGGCAAAGCTGATTGAAAATTAGAATGGGTGTATGCCGGTTGTCGCGATGCATGAGGGTGCGTTTTCTGTCGCCGATGATGTCTCCACCACTGTTCCCGAATTTGCGAACGGTTCGAAACAAAAAAAAACTTATTCAGCTCTTTGCGTTTCAATCGTACAGCCAAAAGAGACAAGCTTGGCGAACGTAATGACTGATACTCAGCGTGAGACAGCAGTGAAGCTTGTACGGGTTCGTCGACTTTTTTTCTCGTCAAAGGTGAGACGCTGTGGAGAAGCGGTGATTCCCTGAATGACTCAGTGGTTCAAGGTGTTAACAAATCAGTAGCGAACCACAACACAAGCAAACTGTTAGACGGAAACCCCAGTACGAGCTGGCGCCCGTTCATCAATGACAAGCGCAATTATCCTTTCACCATCTACTTGGGAGGTCTTTATAGAGTTGAGGTGGGTCAAGTGCTTTTGCTCTTAGGCATAGTGCAAATGTGCTTAGTCATCATTGCAAATAATGTGCTTAGTCATCAGTGCAAATGTGCTAAGTCGTCAGTGGAAATGTGCTAAGTCGTCAGTGGAAATGTGTTTAATCATCGGTGCAAACGTGCTTCGTCACACGATCACATGAGCAGCAAAAAAAAACAGTGCTTACGTCGTCATTGCAAACGTGCTTAATATCCGCCCAAAAATACATTTATGCGAGGCACGGAAAGTTCTTAACATTTTTCCAATCTGGACTTTGGGAGAACAATATTTGTCGCTGGAAGCATCGCGTTTTGTTCTTTCCGGGACTCCATCGCCCTGACGTCATGGTTGCCTGGACAGCGCAACTCCGAAAATCTGCAGGTGTCGAAAAAATGTCAATGTTTGCGCGTGAAGCACGTAAAAGCAACTTTGCCACGATGACGCTCATGGTCAATGAAACGCACGGGTTTCTGGTTCAGGATCCGTTTTTTTTCCTTCGCAGGGTTTCGAGATCCATTCCGGAACTGGCTCCGGAAATGACGTGATGGACCTGAACTTGCAGTTCTCGCACGACGGGAAGCTTTTCAACCGGTCAGTGACGGTCAGCTTCAGGCAAGGACGGGCCAGGGCCGCGGTGCAAGCCACCGCTCTGGTTCAGGAAAGTGTTTCTGTTGATGGTGGCGGAAAGAAGTGGAGAGTAACCGGCTTTTTGGAAATTGCCAGATTTGTTCACGTACGTCAAGAGTGTCTTTCTGTTCGCTCAGCTGCAGGCAGGGCTGTGGAGCCGGAGCCCAAGCAATTTTGAATGGCCGGAGTCAAAAGCTTTTAAATGGTGGAGTCGGAGCCTGAAATTTGGCCTCCAGTTCCACAGACGCATTTTGTGGGGAAAGCGAGTTGCACAAATAATACAGTGGTTTTTAGTTTTTAATGGACCAAATCGTTCTGGAGCTGGAGCCAAAATTTTAGATGCCTGGAGCTGGAGCCTGAAATTTGAATTCCGGCTCCACATCCCTGGTTGTAGGTCGCTATGACTTTCCGTATCAGACGTCCCGGAAACAGTTTTTTCAGTGTTTGGGACCACTCCATCTGTTTCCTGTCTTGGACTGGAACTCTCAACGTTTAAAACTAATTCCCAAACCACGGTTTTTGTTCGTTGGTCGTAGCGGCCATTTCCATTCAACATGCTCACACTCGTACGGGTTACGCGAACGCACTCGTACGGCTACGCGAACGCACTCGTACGGGTTACGCGAACGCACTCGTACGGGTTACGTAACGTGCTGTCATGCGATTCCGCTCAGCTGAAATTGCAATGTCCAAGTATAAATTACAAAATAACGGTGTTTGGAAGCTCAAGTGCAAGAACGGACCCGAAGCGAGTCCCTAAAAATACTTTAAAAACCTGGATTAAAGTTTACATGCCTTTACCTGGAACTTTACGTTTCGATTCGGAGCTTTAAGACTCCTTCCAAAAAGAGAAAAGGCGAACGCATCAGCAAATATCTTAGCAGAGCAACAAATCTTTGTTAAGATGCATCGCTGAAAAGACCTGATGCTGGACTTAAGTTGCATTGAGGTAACTGTCTTTCATTATTGTTTAGATCACTGTCCTGGCAACCACCAATGTTGCCAAGCCTCCTATAGTGCACGATGTTTACATGTTGACGACGCCTGTCGCCTGGAGGATTGTCTATCCAACGGATTACCTTGCAATGCCGCTGTTCACATCCGTCCTGCTCTTCTGCTTCATCGTAACTGCGATATATGCCCATCATAAAGACTTGCTGGACCGGCAGTCTGTTATGGTGAGTGTGGCGCGGTATCGCATATATTCCCCTTTGGAGTCAAATCACAGCTCGTAGAAACGGGGAGGCGGGGTGAGATTTTTCAGACGCTGATTACCAAGCCGTGCAATCACGTGTCAAGCGCATTCATGGAAGAAAATCGGAGACTATTTTGATGTTTTGAGTCTTCCGAAAAGAAAACGAAAAAAATTGAAAAACTGATGTTAAAATTTCTGGTGGTTGGAACAATTCAAGGGAGTAGCACAAAAAATGAAAAGTAACATTAGCTTCAGATTGGTTACGCTCTGACACAATACTTTTGTGTGCCGGTGATGTGGTTCGGTCACGCTCTGGCGAACTCAACACATTTAAGTTTAAAACGCTGCTTTTTCGTTTACAACTAATCGTTGCTAAGGGTTGTTCGATTTTTATGTAACTGGCAAACTTGGCATCGAATACTACCAGATAGACCTTTTCACTCATCAACACGTGCGAGATCAGATCTGAAATTTTAAGCCAGTTAAAAAACCTCTGCTTAGACCAGTGGTTCCCAACCTGTGGCCCACAGACGGTTTTTAGGTGGGCCATGGCGCCATTTCGCATTTTAGTTTGTTTAAATTCACTGAGAGATGGTGAGAAGCACCTCTCGTGAACCTGACACATCGCTGACGACGCAATGTCGTTAAACCGGTTTTCTGTCAAGCTTTCCATCTATCTGTGTGTTTTGAATTGCCAAACCTATCAGGCTAGATTTAGTTTGCATAACAGTAAGCTCAGATGCACGCATCGCGCAGTATGCAACTTAGCAGGATAAGAATTCAATTCAATTCTCAACGATCAAGGAAAAAACGATATGGTACCCAGTCACGATGATAACCATTTTCTTTCCCGCCTAGAATATCTTGCTGACATATTTCAACAACTCAATAAAGTGTTAATCTCAAACTACAAAGAAGTGCAAGTACAACCGTCGATTTCACTGATGCCTCAGCGCAATCGTGAAAAAACTTCGAAAAGCTGGAAAAGGAAGCGAAAAGCTCAAGCAGGAAATTTTGCTTGTTCGAGAATCTTGCCACGGCGGCTGGTGATGAAGTGGATGTTGATATAGCATCGGAAGTTGTTCAACACCTTGGAGAGCTTCGTAAGGAATTTGTGCTGTACTTTCCCGAAATCATCAAAACAAACTTGGATTTGGTGAAAATCGTTTTCTTGTTCCAGTCGAGAAATGTTGCGGATTGCATGAAAGATGAACTCATCGACCTTCGGCACAAGTCTGGGCCAATATATGTGTTCGAAACTAATAAAATTTGTGATTTTTGGCTGAAGCTGTCTGACGATTATCCAAATGTTTGAAAAGAAGCTCTCCCATAGTTACTGCTCTTTCCCGGCACACATTTATGTGAATCTGTATTCTCTACCCTTCTGCACGTGAAAGCAAAATGTCGAAACCGATTCAACTTTACGCCAGAATGCGATCTTAGATGCGCTCTTTCCACAACGCAGTCAAGAATTAACAATCTTGTCGAAAACGTCACACAAGAGCAAAAATCGCACTGAAGTTTATCTCGCGGTCTGCTTTGTGTTGCTGATGCTGAAATTAAATATAACTTGATGTATTATCGTAAAGCGCATATTTTGTTTGCTCATATTTGTGCCCAAATGAAGACAGAGTAGCGTTTTCTACTGTCCTGTGATGGTGAGCCACGACGTTCTGCTGAGAGCGACAAGTAGGCCACGGCATGAAAAAGGTTGGGAAACACTGGCTTAGACCGTCGTGAGACAGTTTAGTTTCTACCCTGTACTGATGAGTGTTGTTGCGACAGTAATTCTGCTCTTGGTTCATGTGCTTGGCTGACAAGCCAATGGTACGAAGCTACCATCTGACGGATTATGACTGAACGCCTCTAAGCAAGAATCCCGCCTGGAAGGTGACGATGCACTCGTGGTTCGCCTGCGACGGGCACAGTTAGACGGCCGTTGGGCTGTTGCTAGAGCCGACATCCGACCTTACGCGATCGCAGCAAGGTCCGCTCCCTAGTTGGTGCATCCTCCTGTTCGAAAGGCGGGGTGCTAAATCATTCGCAAACGACCTAGTTGAAGATCGGGATATCGTAATCACTAGAACAGTCTTTTCACTGCGATCTGTTGAGAATACGTCTCAAAATCTATCGACTTGTCCGCCTGGAGCGCGAGCGCAGAATAGAGAATTTCTGCTGACAGTGTAATCCTCGGGAAGGTGATGTGCAGTGGGGGGAGGCGAAAGACGTTTGTTCTGAAAAATGTGTTTGCCCAAAATTCTGGCCGCGAGTTGAAATTCGACGGAATTTCCGCAATATTATTTTGAAATAAAGGAAAAATCAACAAAAAGGTTTTTGGCACGCCCGAAAGCTCCTCAAATTTATTGCAGATTATCTTCATTTCCAAATTTGCACCATTTATTTTAACTTTCACTGCCCTGATTTTACTTCTTTTGCCATCAAAACCACGATTGTGCCCCGAAAATTAACCGATGCCAAGCTCGTTCGTATCAACTTGACAAAATCGCGCCCGCTAGGTGGCATCCGATCCCGTCCCAGACGTCTATGTGTGAAATTTTATTCGAAGTTGTTGAGAAAGTGAAATTCGCAAAGTGTTTTATTTGGTGCCGCGCGGTCGTTTCGCGGGAACTGGCTGAGACAGTAATGTGCTCATCTGTATTGCATTTGTTTTTCATTTGCAGCAGCAGGTGAGCAGTTAGTTATATTTTCAATCAAGCTACTCCTCGTTGTTTGAGTCGCTTGTCCTTTACTTCATACGAGCTTCGTGTTAGGACTGTGTTAAACCAGGTCAATGTTTCAGGAGTCAAGTGAAGCGTTTGGCACCACATCGCCAATCCTCTTTGACAGCACGTCTGAGCAATTACATGCTTTGCGTGTTTGTGGAGCGAAAATTCGAAGCGTTTTCGATTCGAGGCGTTCTTTGCCGCGTTTCATTTTATTTTCACTTCTACTCAGTTCGCCGTCAATCATGACTCAGCAATTCTTAACCGACCGGACGAAGACTGCTACGTCATGCGGATAACGTGCGAGAAAATGGAACACATAAAGCACATTGTTTGCAGGTGGGGCGGATCTACGAGGGGTCTTTTTGCCCAGGATTGCGGTAATGATTGGCCAGCTGATGCTTTCGTCACAGTGCTGACGTCGTATAGTATTGCGTGTCTGTTGCCTAAAAAGTTACTTTCAAACTTTGTCAGATTTAAGGGGGAGATGTCTACGTCATCGGTCGTGGTGATGAGCGTTCAGGATAACAAGCTCCGCATGAAGCAGAAGACTTTGGTGCTGGTCGTCCACGGCTCATGCGGTCCCATTCAAAGGGTCGACCTAGCCTACGTTCCGCATGACCGACGCGGTCACTGGTATGAAACCAAGGAGGACGACGATCCGATGTAAATGTCTGATGCACTCGACCCAGTCTTTTCTGTGATCGTTTTTCTATATTCTTTTTCATTTTACGGCTGGTCAACAACTACCACCACCCGAAAAGATCGCTGATAGAATTTCTGAAAACCTTTTTACTGCAAAGCGCATTTTGCTTTGCGCTCAGATTTCGACTGTGACCTCACGAAACTGGGGAGGCGTTTATGTACAGCTCTGACTTAGTTATTGAATCCACTTAAACATATACAAAGCACTGGTTGGGTTCTATTGTGTGCCTGAGCTACACGTGCGAAGACAGTCAACAAATCGCAGAGCTACTCGCAGTACGCCAACCAAACAAACCCTGGAACTAAAACCTTACGTTCTGCGTAGCAGTGCTGCAGATGAACTCTAGGACAAGTTTTTCCCAAAGAGTTCGATTAAATCGAAACAAAGTTTAAACAAATCAATGGCTCCCGAATCGCTGAAAATCACCAAACTTTATGCTGCTGTTTTACAAAAGTCGTTTCGCTTTTGCTTGCTGGTATTGATCAAGTCTTATCACACTGATCTTTTGCACCGATTTTTCAACAGCGTCAAGTTATTCGTTAAGCGCAGTTAGGCGATCGAACGCGCTATTGTTCACCAAACAAACAGATGCTTCTTGCCATTCAAAGGTTGAGATTTCCTTCGCAATTCATAGCATTCCATTGCCATTGCCGACTTAGCTACCCTGTGCTGCAGTCGTCTGCCGGCGCCTTTTTCTCAGGTGCTTGTTGAATGTAGTAAAGATTGAGCCCAGGCAATTAACCCCTACCCCCTAGCCTGATGCGTTGAAGGCTTATGCGTAAACTCCCAGTAAGTTCCTCGGACCAAACGATTGTCTCAACTGGCACTTTCCGATGACAACGAAGTGTTTCATTTGTCGGCGTCAAACGCCATCTGTTTTCGTGTTTCTGCTGGAGGCCTCGCTCGCCGATTTGTTTGTTTGTTGTCGTGAGTTAGAGTTATTATTTACGGTGAAAGATTTGTGTATGTTTGTTTCTGTAGTTTGTAAAAGTTTGTTTACGTTGGCTTTCTTGACACAGCGCGTTCGGGTTCAAGCTCGGTCAAGTTTACGCTGACGAACCAATCACAGGGACGATGGCCTGGGACTTCGTTATGGATGACCGACTCCTGCATCAAAACTATGTCGAGTGCTTCCCCGTTCCCAGCGTAGGTATGCGCTGTTACATGTTTCAAGAAAAGCAGAAAATTCCCTGCAGTTTTCTGTCAAAGTCAAAAGCTTTGTCGTTATTCGCGTCTTTGGTGAATCATAATCAGACCAGAAATAAGTTTTCTGGTGTACTGAAGGAAAAGGACCATTTACTATCTTCAAATATGCTCTGAAACTGTAACAGTTTAACTCCAATTTTTTTTTATGTTGAATGAAGGTTTCGTTTTTCTCTTTGGTGTATTCGCTCAACAAATTGCTTTTCAATGTATTTATGAAACTTCTTTTCGTGTCACTTCGGTATCAATGCGGCGTAAACCGCTTTTGTTCAGACACTTCTTCAGATAAGTCGTTTGCACGTTTGTTAATTATGACGTCACAAATTGACTGACGATCTGCATCAAACACGAAAAACGTTCAGTTAAAGTTTGAAAAGAAACAAAATATCCGGTATGGAGTTCATGCTTCACGGAAACGTTTGCGAATTGTCCTTTATCTCGTTTTCATCGGCCGTTAGTTTTATCGAAGACCTGCAGTGTACGAAATTATTTTTGCAAGAGAAGCCTTTCCTTTTCAAAATTTTTATGTCACTATTTTTCGCTATTTTCTTGTGCCTCACAGACCTGTGCCCATAATGCGAATAGCGTTACGTGACCTGACAGAGCACTAATTCCACCACATCTGTCAACTAACCAGCGGTTGTTTTCCTTTGAACAGCGAGAAGGAAGAGGCGTGCAACGATGGCGCTCATAACCGGTTTCAACCCCGTAGCGCACTGGTTGCGCCACTCCCTCAGCCGCCACCTCCTCCTTTCAGCTTTCGTAAAAGGTGACGTAATGCTCATGTCGTTTCATAAATACTCGCCGAAAAAGTTTTTCCATGACATTTCTTGACATCGTTTCTTATTGACATTAACGTTGGTAATGCTTGTCACGCTTCATTTGCTGTACTTCTTCATTTACGACCCACGCCAATGATTGGTTGTTTTTTTCGCGCACAATTGCGTGTGCGGTGGTAAAATGTTTATGCTGGTGCTGGATTCCAAGGAAGTGAAGTTGTGTGGAAGGGAGAAAAACTTATATAAGACCAGATTATCGGTCCTGCTTCCACGTAAGTGTTCTTTAACTGGTGAGAATACGACAGATGCTTTTGCGTTTGGGGTTTACCTGGTCCCATATAAGTATTTTTTATAACATGTTTGTCTTAAACTGATGTTTTTTTCCAAAAATCCGTAAAAATATATAAGGGACCAGGTTATCGGGTTAAAATTCCGTACAGACGTGTGAGAATAACAAAACTTTACGAACAATCTTTCTTGCGATCCTGCATGACCTCTTATTAATCGCAGCAAAGGAAATATTTTCAAAATTTTAATTTCGAATTGTTTACGTCGACAATTATTCACTGTCCTCTCCGTTCCAGATTTCATCACCAACTCCTCCCGTTTCGAGCGAGTCCTCATCTCCGCCTGCGGCTTCTACCTCTCGCTGGCAGTTGCTCTGTTCTTCCTGCAATCTCCAGAGATCTCGGTCAGCCTCCTCAACATCCTCGCCTGCTCAGGACTGGGGGTGGCGGCCTCTTTGATCTCCCTCCCCGTCATGCTCACGCTGATGGCGATCCTCACCGTCTGGCTTCCGTACAGGTTCTGCTTCGTGGTCAAGCCAACGGAAGAGGAGGAAGAGGGAGATTTCGCTCGCAAGGAGACGCTGCTTGACGAAGTCCTCCCTCCCCCTTACGCCGGCGATTTCGAGGACACCCTTCACAGGAAGAGCACGCTGCAGAGGCCGAGTCAAATGGCCGGTGCCGGCGACGAGCTGGGTTTCGGCATCGATTGGGTCAGTGTCTGTGACCGGGCCACTTTTATTTAACAAGATTCTTGGTTTATTGCTTTTTTAAGAAAAAAACGTTTGGTTCTCACGCTTTTCTGGACAGTAAATTTTCTTCTGGGTCGTTGAACGTTCAGAACGGACATGTATTGTCCTAGAGTAACTCCTGTTAGTGCTGGACATGATTGACTGCTGTGGAGTTCCTGTATTCTGCACGTTGTTAAAGTCTTGTCACATGTTTCATGTGTCCAATCCTGCGAGATGTCACCGGTTATGCTTATGGTGTGGCAATAAAACTGCCACCTGGCCAGAACTGAAATCTTGCTCATCCCAAAGGTGCGGCAAGCGCTTCATCAAATATTCTCCTTATAAAATCCACATCTGTCCTTCTGTCCAGTGCTTTGATGAAACGCATGCTCAGGCCAGAACCATGACCCAGTTTGTAGCATCGAGAGTTCTGAACTCTGGGAACCGCTTGAAACAAAACGGTTGTGGAATTGGCGCATACGTCATCACGAAACGGAGACAGGTGTCAAGCGAAAACGAATTGTCTTGAAAAATAAATCGGAATTCTTGCTCCGCGCAATGCACGAATGCCGGTTGCAAATATCATCAGCAAACGGGGTTTCCGCGCGGTATTGAAATTTTGAAAAGTATTTAATTGTGAAACCGGTTTTTGAGACCTTGAAAAGGTATTGAAATTGGTCAAAATATACATAAAGTATTTAAAAAATCTGAAAATTCCAAATTCAGCCATTTGTTTATTCAAATTTTGTTCTTTACCACTGATGATAGTTTCGCAATTGCGTTTTGCATTGTGTTCCATTTGGAAAATTGAAGATAAGTGATGGCATTAAATTTTTTTCATTTCGTACTGAAAATGTATGGAAAATAGTTTTTGAATATGTGGGGGGACCCTGAACGAAACAACGATTTAAAAGCTGCAAGGCGGTCCTCAACCACATTGCCATGCTGGTGAAATCTTTTGTACGTTGTTAAAGTCTCTGGTTTTCATGGCAACGAACTATTTGTTTAATCGCCAGACATTGTTACGAAAGCATCCGCAGCTCGAAGATGAGATTTCGCTGCTTTTATCGAAATTCGATGCGATCGAAGGTCTGGTCGATCACCACAGATTAAGCGCTGACGAAATCCGGCCAACCTCTGTGACGTCAACTGACACGCAGGACTCCTGTCTTATACCTGTCCCACTCCGCAGATACCGGGGATCTCCAGGTTGATGGCGGACCTTTTGTTTTTGTTTGAACCTACACACCTGCATTGTGAAGTCACCATCTGTTCTGTTTGCGTTTCTGCTACCTCTTACGTTTTGGTGTCTTTTGTTAAGTGGAAACTATTACACCGCTGACGCTACTCAAACGGTATGGGCATGTTTGATGAAGCGGGAATTAAGCTTACACATTGAAGGATTGTACGAATGCTTGCATACAAATCTTTCTGAACTTTTAGGTGCTTTTTTTGAAAGTTTCAGGTGTTTGCTTTGTTTGTTTCGTGCATTTGCGTTGCTGCAACACAACCATGAAACGATTGAAAGCAGAAACTTTCGCTGAGTTTTGGTAGATTTCTGTTTATTTCTTTGTCTGTTTTCTGGGCGCAGTGCCATCGCTGATACTGCATGACGATTACCCCTTCGGTAGACCCCGACATCCCCGGCGGACTCGCTCGGCCCCCGCAGCGCTTGAATACCTTGGAAGACCTTGTAAGTTGATGAAAAGCTGAGCATTTTAATTTAAACCTGCTTTGTCTGTAAATACTTTCTGGAATGATGCGATGCTAACCACTGTGCGAAAGAAAAATAAGCTGCTTGCAAGGTTGTCGCAAAAATAAAGGTTAATTACTAATTGCAAAGTAAACTGAAAGCTGTTTACATTTAAATTGTTGTTACTCTCAGTCATGCTGCGTCTCCCGAGCATCCACGAACCGCGGCTCAGCTGCGCCAGCTTGTGGTCCCGCTACTCGATGGCGCGCGCCTGGCACGACGTGCACATCCGGTTGGAGGAACCGGTTCCAGATATATTCCAACGATTCGGCATACACAGAAGGTGCCCAGATGTGTTGCCATGACGAGTGCCTTTGATGTGTTTCGTGGCATTTCAATGCTACAGAGCATGGCAAAAAACATGCTCTTGTTTATGAGGACCTCCCGTCACACAAGTGTGCCATCATGTTAAAAGTCTGTGAAACGTTGCAAAACTCGGGGAAGCTCTGAAACTTTTAATTGTTTAAGATTTTTTTTAAGTTTTAGATGAGTGCTTGTCAAACTGTCGATCTGTGGAGGGGGAGCACATTGTGTCGGAGTCACTCTTTTCAGGGGTAGAACATTTTGTGTTAGGGCGACCCTTTTCGTGAAGTCGGATGAAATTTAAATTTCAAAAGCTTATGTAGTGTGCTTTGGAATGGCCTGAAAAACTGCCTGATTGTACGCCGCATGCTTCCTTGCATTATTTCGGAATGATTGTATGTCGTCAAAAAGTCCATCAGCGTATCGCAACTTACGTGTAGAGTTAGGAGCTGATTATGGTGCAGAATAAATAGTTGCAATCAAGTCTTCTCATAGGCAGTTTAAGGTCTCATACTACCATTGTTTAGCGAAAAAGGCCTGAAATACCTGCAGGCCATCTTGGATCCAAGCACTCCCCAATCGTGTCTCTCTCACACTACTTACTTTCGTGTTGTTGTCGCTACAGCGAATCGATCTTCTCCTGGTACGACCCCACCTACAGGAGGATACCATCGCACACTTCCAACATCCACTACCAGCAGAGATCCCACAGCTTCGCTGACTGGCTGGAAGAGGAGGCGAAAAGGAGGAAGAGGCTGAAAGCCCAACAAGGTGAAAAGTTCGCTAAGATATTACAGCAAGTCATATGCTGTATACACTCATATCCCTGCAAACTTGCCTTTCCTCTCCGATTATTTCGCTGAGACAGCAGCCCGACATTTACCGAGCAACTTCTGATAGTTCCAAGCTTGGTTGGAGATGCCATAATGTGTACACCAAAAGGTTTCATACTGGTTAGTGTTGATCCAAGCAGTTGACAAATTGATTTTGCTCACTTACCGTGATTTTGCATGACGTCGATTGGATGCATGTCGAAACCTGAAGTTTGCTTTTTGCCCGGGGTGGTTGAGGTGAACGCTTTCGATTGAAGGCAGTATGGTGGCTCTTGACCTTCTTTATTCCCATTACACCTGTAGAGTTTTAAATATTTTCGCACCCACTTCAGCGCAGTGTTTCTGAACGCGGAACATGGCAGTGTTTCGCCTTACGTGGCAATATTTCAAAGGATATTTTTTGCTCCTCAAATCTTATCCAGTACATATTCCTGTAGTAAGTCGTGGTGGACGTGCGATTTTGCCAAAATCGAAATGGTGCGTAGGACAAAAAACATTGGAAAACCGTGATGATGATTTGTTAAGAGAATACCACCACATACAGCGGAATAATGTTTGAAGAGCTTTGAATAATGGCATTATGTTACCTTTGCACGTGATTTCTCATGGCTTCAGATTAAAACAATGGCGGAAATACAGTATTAAGATAGCGTTGGTGGCGTATGTTTAAAAAAATTATTATAAATCAAGTTTAAACTTGTGAAATCTAAGTTTCCGGAGTAGATGTGGAAGCTTTTATTTTGGTGAAAATGAATGAAATATTATTCTGTCAAACATAGCGCACTTTCGCAAAACCTTGAGTTGGGTGTTCTACGCTTTTGAGTGCCTGTCTTTTCAAACTCACGATTTCCTCAACGGTCAACATTACATGCTGATTGATGCACATCGACTCTAGACATCTTTTATGTGAAATGCGCAACCGCAAACCATTTTGTTTTAATCTCCGAAGCGCTTGTTAAAGAAATAAAACTCCCTCAAACAAATCGAATGCAGCTTCCGGGTGCACCCAAGCACCAGTGGAAAACTGCAGCGTGGATTTGAAATCGCAACGTCATCAAACATTTAAAACTCTTTCTTGTCCTTTCTCGAACCGTTCTTTTGTTACAAAACAACTAATCATGACGCAGGGCGGTTGGTCGCTTTTGACAAAGGGTTTATTCCACATCGCTGAAAATATTGACGAACTTACGCAAATGATTCATTCGGTTTAAATCACTGCTCAAAGGTATGAGAAGCATGACGTTAAGGCAATTGCAGTTTTGCGTAGATTAGCATTCCAACGAAAAGTGAAGAGCGTTAAAGTCGCCGTAGATGCTTCCTATGTTGTGTATCAAACCCTGTGTACAGGGTGTCCACAAAGTCTGGGTACATATGGATTTTCACTATCTCTTTTATTTGTTTAGATTATTTTTCCTCTCCATAGATTTATTTATTCAAATGTTGACGGCTCTGCCCAAAGCAGAACGGATCGAGTTGTTACTGTTTAAGTGGACGAGACTGGTCCCAGACTTTATGTCTTTGTCACAATGTACCCAGACTTTATAGACAACGTGAAGCTTGGAAATCTTCGCGATACGATTAAAAAACTTCATTGGTTCCACATATTTGACACACTGTGCATGCCATGTTGGCTGGGATGGCGTGGAAAGAAATAGAGAGGCCGATATATTAACAGTATACGTAGAGGAGAAGCCTTTTTTCCTTTGTATAACATACAGAGATGGGCTTTTTAATTTCTGTTGAGCAGATGCTAGTGCCGGTACATGTAAGCTTAGTGCCGGTACATGTAAGCTTAACATCGGTACCGACAGTGAACGTGGTGTCATCGTCACTTCGCATTCGATCTGAGCTTGCTTGGCCAAGCAATAGATTCAGTCAACATGACATTGATACAGGCTACCCGGGCCAAAGGCCCAGTTAGATTCGTTTTAAGCGCTCTGTTGATTGGACCCTCTCAAAGTTTCATCTGTCGGAAAAACCGGACTGTAGGTAAGGAATAAATAACCACGCCAACTCTTCGTCTTCAATCGTTATCGCTGCATGGTCAGGATCAGAACTCGAATGGTTCGAATATTGTTTTGGCGATGGCCGTTGTTTACGATCAATAATAATGTGAATGGAGCTTGGATACGCGTTTTCGTTTGTTTTTAGTATTGTTTGTGTGTGTTTGTTAAAATATTGAAAACTTTAAACGTCATTTGCCAACTTTTCTGTAGGGTTAGTAAGACAGAACTATATCTTCAATGAAAATATTGCAGTCTGTCATTAAAGTGTACGTTGGCGTCATTTAAATTCGCATTGGCGTCATTTAAATTTACGTTGGCGTCATTTCAATTTGTGTTGGCGTCATTCGAATTTGTTTTAATTTTTACGACGCATCGCGTTGTTTTACAGAGAAACTCGCTCCCAAAGCAGTGAAAACAGCGCAGGTGGCAACGAAGCCTCGCGACCCCGGCAAGTCGATTTTCACCCAGTTCCCATCCTTGCACAAAATCACCAAACTCTTCAAGTCCACTGCGACCCAGGCGTCGTCCTCGCACCAAATCCAGGAGCCTGCCGTTACCCCCTTGCGTGCACAGGAACAGCCCCCCAGCGAGGGGGAGACCGAAACTGGCGCCTCCCATCGCAAAGTGCCCGGGCCTTACCTGGGAAGCTCTGCGTCCGCTTCGTTGTCACGTGACGACCGCGCGGGCGACCAGAAGTTCGTGCATCGCAAAGTCGAACCTGCCCGGGATGCATCCGCAAGATTTTGGTCGCGCCCGTTGCCCAGTGCTCCTTTGTCGATGTCACAGAGTGGGGGGGGAAGTTCTGCGCTGCGCCGGAGGTCAAGCAGTGACGAAAGCGTCTTCCCGCTGCCTCCCAGTCCCAGGTATAAGAGTTTGTTGAGGCTGTGAACCGTGACCGTCAAGCATCTTGCACCAAAACGCACTGATGCAGATCGCATTGGCGGTCGTGCGTGAGAGTTTATTTTTCATGACGTAGCTCGCCCTGACCTGCGAATGATGTCATCATCTGTTGCAAAAGAAGCGCATGATTTAAATGAAAAGTTGTCTGCAGTAATCCTCTTGCAAGCTGCGATAGTGGATCATCATCGCACCTGGGCAGTATTTTCTTATTCGGCTGAATAGCTTTGTGTGAGTGCTGTGGTCAAGGTTTCGATTCCCACTGTTTCCAAGATTTTTATTTATCGTTGGACGATAGAATGCTTCTGTTTCCCAGCACCCGGCACTTTTCAAAAAGTTTCCCAACTTACGTTATTTTACAGTTAGTTTTGCGATGACAAAGTGACGTTATTTGCTTGTAGAAAACAGTGGAATTCAAAAAAATGGCCAAAATCTCACTTTTCGACAACATCGACTCTTCCTATAACGTTTGCAGTCTTAATAACAAAAGTCTCGTGGAGATTCAGAAAGTCGGTTTTTGTGAAGTCACAATTGCAGCGTTTGTTTATTTAGGGTGAAAACTTCGAAAGACACCGGTTCGACTTTGAAGCAACGAGTCAGCAAGAAGATCGGGGCATTCCCCTCGCATGCGGACACCACAATTGGCCCTTCTTGGGCAAAACCTTCCTCACTTTTCCCTTCATCAGGCGCTCTTTTCAGTAAGTTTTCCTCCGGTCCAGTACAATGTTCAAGACGTTGCCCGTGTCTTTTTGCAGTTGAAAGGTCATGATCTCGGTCTGCTGTTAAGAAACAAAAAAGTTTGTTGTGGTCTTGCTCAGGGATGGCGGACCTGTGTAATATCACGGCCGCATGGATAGCGGAATATCTCTGGCGGGCGGCAAAAATTAATTCCGCCTTCATCTTGCAAATGAAAGTATGACTTCGTGTCTGCTTAAGTCATGGAGTTTCGCTTTGACGCGATGTTGTGTTCTGACTTTGGAAACGAAAATTCTGGTGCGGTACATATTCAATGTTCGCGCGGCCGCAGGCCCCCACTCCTGGCCTTGTTGGATAATTTCCATCTTCAGTGGCATGTTTAAAATTACTGCTTCGAATTTGGTTTTTGTTCCCGTTTTCAATTGATCTGTTGCGTTCATAAACATTATTTCAGCAACCTTGAAGAATCTAGCATTGTTGTTTCGTCGGTTCCTAGTCTATAGATTGTCCAAAGCAGTGGTTCTTCACCGAGGAGGAGGCGCGCACCCCGAAGGGAGACGTCAATAAATTCCCAGGGGGGGGGCGATAGCCCTTACGCTCACTAGTACATGAAAAGTTTGATCAAAATTTAGCGGTAAATACATTTGCTTTTGCAGCTTATTTAAAGTTTTTAGGGGGCTTGAAACAAAGGACAATTGCTTCAGGGATGCGTGGTAGAAAAACGTTAAGAACCGCAGGTCCAAAGCATTGAACAAGCCCTAAAATACCCGAGGTCACGATTCCATTTTCGCAGGTACCGAAGATATTGACGGACAGGACAGCCTGTTGGACAACGTGTCTGAGGAGGTGATAAGCGACTCGAACAGGGCCTCCCTCACCTCCCATCGCTCCCGGTCGGAAGTCGTGATCAACAGAGAAAGGTTGATCGAAGCTATGGCCGCCGAAGATCTTTACCTGGTGAGTAGTTTGCGCATTTGTAGCGTTTTGCTGAGCGCGTGAAGCCTGGTACGCGCTCAAGACGATGTTTTTACTGCCTTTCCCTATTTTTTGTGCCTTTGAGTAAATTTTGAAAGTTCCAAGTGCCAGACGTAGTAAAAATAGGTATACATTTTTTAACAATCAGGGTTTGAAATGTTTACTGTGACAACGTTAAACCATTATCTTCTGGTGGCTTGACTTTGCCTACAGCGCATTTTGTTCCAACAAACCATGTAACCGCATTGCGCATCTCAAACTTCATACCCGGACCAAAAAACTTTCAGTTAGTGCTATTTCCCTTTACACTAAAAGTAGTTTCGTCCTTGGGGGGTCTGCAGCCAAAATGAACCCTGGACCTCCGCAGTCTCCCACTCCCCATGCATTTTATACATCGGTGGACTTGGAAGTCGTCGCAGTACGTCATGATGATAATCATGATGGCGCCATTCATGCCTGTATCTTATAAGCTTGTGTTTCTTCAAAGTAAATGTATTGTAATAGCCCCATCAAGCGTATACTCTTCTACTATCGCCACGTATATATCCTCGTCTTCTTTTATGTACTTGTGTGTTCCTTATCGTTGCGATGTATGCTTAACAAGTCCAGCGCGTTGCTTGTGAAAGCGTCACACGATACATTCGTTACGGTCATCATAGTGTGTCGAACTTCACGACAACCCAACAAGTCATCAAGATTTCTAATTCACGCGTCGCTTGCCAGGTACCCGGATGGAGGTTGACAGATCGCGCCGCCATGCTCCTCCTGCTCTGCGCGTCTGTCCTGGGAAGCCTGCTCTTCGGCACCAAGACCGTCGACCAGACAGGCCGTGTGTTGTGCGTCGGCGCCTGGTGCCTGGCCACCTTCCTGCTACTGGTGCTGCAGCTCGAGCCCCTGTTCAGGCCCATGGCCGTGGGTCAGCGCGACAGTTTGCGTTTCACGCGCTTACTGCGGGCGCCGCCTCGGCGAGAACCTGACGACGACGAGGAGGGGGAGAAAGGCGACGAGATCGACGACGGGATCGGGTCTGACGTGGACGGAAGTGATGTCATAGCAGATGACGATCGACATGGCGTTGCGCCTTGAATCTTGCATTGTTGTTTGAAGTAATTGTGAAAGTTTTCGAGCTTTGTTGTTCACTTTGGTCTTTGCAGAAAAAAAACTGTTCTTGGATTTTCATGTTGGAGTTTTGTTTGTTTTTTACGTGGATCTTGACATTTTCACAATAAATTAATGTTTTATATATTTCCTTGGTGTTTTCACGAAGTCAAGGGGTTGCACAGGAAAAATAATTCTTTTTGGAGGGGCGAGAATTTCCTACTCGAATTTATCCACTGGGCAGCAAAGTAAATTTCTTTTCCAGAAGCAAAGGTGTTTTAATGGTGCCTGGGTAAGTTTGAACTGCTGAGTCCGATAATGACAGTCGTTTTTTTCAATTGGCTCCAGTTTTTGAGATACCAATATTTTGTTTTTGACAAGAGAAAAATCGTAAACATGGGTAATTTTCAAATGCCAACGCAAGTGTTGGTAACATGCCTATTGAAAATGGCTCATAGACAGAGCGCATTTCTTCTTCGCAGCCAGACACTCCAATATGTCTCATTGTTATTGTAGCATTCCCTTGCTTACGTAGTGAGATATTGGGAGCATTCTTTGAGATTTAATGCTTCTGACTCCATTTTTAACACCAGAAATTACGTAGCTGCAGCCTGTGCCTGTTGCACTATATGTGTGTAGCTTTTCAGTGGTTTTCTCAGGTTTTTGCAAACTGTACATCATGACACAGTAAAGCAGGTGATTGTGGGTATAATAGTAGGCTATTCATTCTGATAAACTGCACTTTCTTGATATTGTACACATATAAAGAGTGCAGATCGTATGCCATTATCATTCTGTAGCTATGTTTTTGTAGACATTTAATGTGGTACAGTAGTTTTCATCCGATCCTGTTCCCGTAAAAAATGGGGTTGTTGTCAAACTTTAATAGTTCTGTAGCCAAGGAAAAGAATATCACGAGGCTAGATTGAGTTTGAAGTCATGCTCACTTAACCAAAGTTTGGAAAATTGGAGGGTTTTATAATTCAAGTAAAAGTTCAGTGTGTTAGTGAACAGGCCCGTAGCCATAAGGGGCATTCATGGGCATTGCCCCCCAAACATGTGTCGTGCCCAGGAAAATCGTTTTAAATATACAAATAAAAACAAAAATCTTGCCCCCCTAAAAATGCAGTTTTCCCCACCAAATCTTAAAACCTGGCTCCGGGCCTGGGGGCAACAGTGGTTAAATTTCAGTTTACTAGCTGAAAATAAAGAAAAACAGTTTTCTGCTAAACAGAAGAACACTATCGAATATTAAAATCCAGGAGGGCTCCCCTTCCGACGTCCATGACAGGTACCTCATATTGTCTGCGAAGCATGTGTAGAAAGGTTTGAGAAGGTAAACTATAATTACGCTTAAAGATCTTACGTTTAGTGTACCAGTGCATTCAAGAGAAACAAAAGGCCATTTTAATGAATGCTACTTCAGGTTGTGAGCCCATAAGGGATTTAATTCTGCTCAGTTCTATTTTAAAACAGTGTCGGAATAATCTGTCCCACTTTGGCAAAATTGTTCCCACCACAATTAAAGCTTACGGAAACGTTATAGGATAACAGGGACGTGCTTCAACAACTCAGAACCTGTTCCTAAGCTCAACTGATCCTAACAAAGAAAGTTGTTGCATGTCAGAAAAATGCTATTGTTTCAAAACCAAACACATGTCCCTCCCCAAATATCTCGGGTAGTACTGTTACAAACGGCACGAAAAATACTCGAAAACATCCAAAATTTCGCCAGTAGCCTTTGGTGGTCTGTACAAGCGGGGGCGTAACGAGGTTAGATGGCGCCCGCGGTAAGAAGCAAGTTTGGCGACCCCGCGTTCGAACCTGAGGTCTTTCGGAAGCAAATGTACTCTATTGACTACAACAAAAATCAAAGTGCAGTAGCATAGCCTCTTCAATAATGCTTTGAATGATCTGCCAAACCAACGTGCTTGGTACCACATGAAAATGTCAAAATGTTTTTGCCGCCGACTGGCAACATTGACTTTCACTAAATTCTTGTTGGAACATTTCAGGTGTAGCGCCGCTCCTGGCAAACCCCCCCTGGCTTGATATATACAAAAGCAATGCAGATTTTGAGAATGCTGCTCGACAGACCAGACAAAAAATCAGCTATTGTTGGAAGGCTCACCTTGAAACGGTCATTTTTCGTATGCCTACACACAGTGGTGTAACTAGAGTTTTGAGCCAGGGGGGGGCAAACTTTGCCAAAGTGGGCCCATAGGCGGTGGCGCAGCCAGGAATTTTGATCGGGAGTAGCCAGTCACTGACGTCGTCAGATTTCAGACTTTAGCTATTTTGCACAAAGATCATTTTGATGTCACTGGTCAACTTCTGGTCTATTACAATACAACAGGATGTATCGTCAAATATCTTCTACCAGTCAGCATCGATAAATTTTAACAAAGGCAAGAAAACGTTTGCTTTCGCAGTGATCATTATCAAGCAGTTGTTAATTTTCAACGAACATTAAGAGTAGCGGAAAGCGAAGCGCCGTGTAATGTTGTCCTCGAGAATATCACGAACAATGCCAATTGAATAAGTCAAAATCAGCTAAAAGTATGTAAGTGGATTCATAGGAACAAATCGAGGATGCCAATAGCAAAATTTTGACTTTACAAAACACCTGCGAGCACATTTAAAAGATAAAATTCAGTCTGCGTTTCTTTTTGACCAACTCGTCGATAACCATCTCAGGATCAATGTCACATCAAGATAATTCGTCAAAAGAGCCAATCCTTCAGACGGTTTTGCCCAGGCCCGTAACCAGCTTGGGACACCAGGCGTGGCGAAGAGTTTTCTGAGAGAGGCCCAAATTTTTCAAACTATGTCCAATAGTTTTCAACTATGGCCAACAGATTTTTCAGGGGGGGGAGAAAAGGTTTGTAGGGGAGGCTTCGCTCCCCTTCCCCCTGATTACGGACCTGTGTCCAGTAGTTTTAAAGTATGTCCAACACATTTTTCCAGGGGGGCTGAAATTTTTTCTAGCTAGTTACGGGCCTGTTTTTGCCCCATAGTGCTGCGTAGATAGGCTAGCAACCGTTGAAGCGTTGAAAATGAACGTTCAGTTGTTGCTGTTGTGACTGGCAACGTTGCAAGTGAGTGCAACAGTGCGTGGATGTTTGAGAAAAAGACACAATTGGCCAGTGTCTTTATGAGGTTTAACTCGCAGCTCAGAGTTTGGGTTACTGGCTCAGGGCCTATGAGAGAGGGGTCAAGCAGGCACATTGTTCCGGGACTCGACAGTTACGGTGGGGCCTGAGACATAAGGACAGGCCCGTAGCCAGCTTGAGACACCAAGGGGGCGAAGAGTTTTCTGAGAGGGGCACACTTTTTTCTAACTATGTCCAATAGTTTTTAACTTTGTTCAGCACATTTTTCCAGGTGGACAAAAATTTTTCTAGGGGGGCCTTCACCCCCTACTACCCCCTATTTACGGGCCTGCTGTGAGAAACATTGCGTTGTTGCAGAACACTCTATTGCGTGGTGCGCTTGGGGTTGATCATGTCTTGACCAAGTATGTTTCTATTTGGTTCGGCAATACTTCATGCAAAATAATCCTCTCAAAAATGTCTCATCTGAATTTGTACTCCTTTGTAAGAGAGCTGCGCCATTGCATTTCATTCAGGCTACACCTCACCTCGTGTTGTCCGCATTAATTGGCAACTTTGCTAACAAAGTTGCATGCTTCTATTCGTATAGTTTCGCATCCAATCGCAAAAATTCACGTTAAACCTTGGTCAGTGAGAGAACACGACGCTACATGAGTCCGACTGTTCCTTCCGTTTATTTTGGAACAGTTGAGATTGATATAAAACACCAGCGAAAAGTCTTAACAAGTTTTTTCGGGGGGGGCATGGCTTCTTCGGCATCATTCTGGCTGCGCCTCTGCCCATAGGCCACCGTTTGCGAATGGAATAATTAGTTCTTAAAAAATTCGTACACATTACATATATATGAGCTTCGCTTGTTCACGCCACATATATGTGGGTGCATGTCTTCATGCACACCCGGTTCTTGGTGAATCGCACCTTCAACGACGTGCTAATCGAGAGATTGCAACAAAGGGTATTGGAATAACACAAAAAATGGTTATTTATAGCACAGTACAAAGCAGATGTTACATTATAAGCACAAACAACACAGGCATAGGCGTTCACAGAAATTTTTCCATTGATCGGCAAAGTCGACATTTTGCTTGCACATTTCAGGCTGCTGACGATGCTATGCAAATGGGCGTTCACATAACACTTTACCTTTCTACATCACAAAGAAAATGACCCATTTTACGGCAACAGTCCCAGAAATTTGCTTCGGTGGCAGCAAGGTTTCTTTTCACATCGTATAAAAGGACGTGACTGAGTCACTTACTGCAATCAGCAGTCATTGTCTCGCTGCATTACCTGCCACAGATGTCTTCAATAGTCACATGCGGCTAAACGCCTACTACCGCACCTTAATTGTTGTCCTGTTACTGTTACGCAATGAAGGCCAATTTTAGAACTTACCGCACCCAAGTTTCCCTACCTGCCTCTGCAAACAATGTAGCGGACATGTGTGAACTCCAAGCTCAAAATTGTATGATACAAGAACAGTGAACGCTGCTCTTGCGCAGTGTGAGTGTCATACCGGGAAATAAAACTGTCATTGCAAGAATTAAGTCAAGTAAGCTGCTGACTTCAGGCTTTCTAGAAATTTTTGGTTTTTAGTCCCAATTTCCGGGTGGTGGCAAATTACCATTTTGTCCCCCTTGCAGACACCCACGAACACAGGAGAATGCCAAACACTGAAACAGCGCACCAGCTATATATGCTCTCACTTGTCATCACATAGGAATCCGGCAGTGGGAAGAAATCAAGACATCTGAACATCAGGTTCTGAGGTAAATGGCTAAAAACGTCGGAGGGGGACACTCAGTGGCGTACAAAAGCATATAAATTGTTTTGATCAAGGTATCAAATGTTTTTGCGAGATATTTTTAGCATGAGGCGGACAACCGTTTGTATTCATTTAATTTAAAGCACGATTTGACCGTTAGCGTTAATTATAAAATCAATTTAACTACGTGTTTTGCTTGCGTATATAACCTCAACATGCCGGGGGTGAAACAGTAATTATAAGAATGAATGCAACTAATTACTGACTACTTTTTCAAGATATTAATTGAAACCGTGCAACAGCGTTGAGTATACTAGTCATAAATGCAACCATTTCAGTTACTGCTACATGCGTTTTTTATTTGAGTTGACCCATCAACTAAACATCTCCGTTGACATGTAATTGTCAAAATTCAGATCACAAAATTGCTGACCTAGAACATCTCAAGGAGCGTTCATTGCGTTAGATATTTCCTAGGTTAATACATGTGGCCTTTTAAATTATATAATTTTTTGACGAAACATTCAATAAATTTGCAGCAGGAAAGGCAAGAAAATTTTGTCTTTGAAGTTGGATAATTACTAGTAAAGCATTACAATTACTAGTAAAGCATTACAGATAATTACTAGTAAAGCATTACAGGCATAATATGATGTTGGTAGGTGTGATGGAAGCAGCAGAAAAAGTCCTTCGGCTTTCTGGACTTTGCAGCAGAACTTTGAAATTGTTGTTGTGCTTTCTCTTTACGTTTCTGAGCAGCGGATTTCATATTTACTCCTACTTCGTACATTTATGTTGCACATATTCGTATTTCGTTGTCAACAGTGCAACCTGTATTGCACAATCAACATTACAAAGATCACTAAGTAAAGAGATGGGATATACACCAAATTTTTTTATTGAAAACGTTAGTGTCAAACTGCCATGTAAAGCGTTCGCAATACTCAGAAAAAGTTGAGAAATGATAATGAATCCGGATGTAGGTGTTTTTAGACGACTCCTAACAATAATTGCGTATTGCTTAATTAACCAACGGCTCCAAAACGTTTTGGAGCGTGACTGAAATCTGAGTTTTGTGAACATCTTGCGAGCAAGCCTCAAACAGCGTATGTTTTGATTGTATGAATGATTTTTGCAGTACGTTTTCAATGTCAGCATTTTACTCTTTTCTCAAGTGCCTACGCTACACTGCAAACAGGCACAGACAAGTTTGAAAAATTACAACTCAGGTTTAGGTTTTTGATCACCTCGGCGCAGCCTAATTTCTGACCCTTTGCGAAATCGCAACCCTTGTTTGGGTCGCAACCCATACTATGGGAACCACTGGTTTATACGTTTAAACGTGTTTCAATCTGTAGATTTGTATCACTTAATCGCATACTTTACTTCAAGGAGGTGTAAAGTGCGCTGCGCAGACGAAAGCCGTGGTACCCGGTGGGATGGCCAGAAAACGAAGTTATCACCTTCAGCCGAGATGCTAAAATCAACACCGCTAGTTCAACGTCCAGCGGTGAATTGCAGACAACTTTGTCAATTGGCTTTGCAAAACAAAAAAGGAAGTTGTAGTTTCACTACACAACTTTCTCTGTATTCTAATTTCAAGATCACTGCCTAATCTCAAGGAAAAGTACATGACAGCTTTCAGACATAAACTTATTAGTAGTGTATTTTTCTGTGTTTGAGCGCCGTTTCTCTTATCCCTAGTTTTGTGGGGTCTTTGCCAGTTTCCCCTGTCTCTGTCGAAGCCCATCTGTTCGAACCCTGTCGCCTCCCTTGTCGCTTTACCAGGTCTCTCCTGTAGGTTCCCTTGTTGGTTCCCTTATCGCCCTGTCGGTTCCCTTGTTGTTTTTTTTCTTGCTGAATTAGCACTCGCATCTTTTTTGCTGAGTGCTTCGAAATGCACGGCTGACAGATTGACCCACACCTGAAAAGAGCCTGCTAGAAAATTGGTAATATTTCCGCGTCCAACATTTGTCGCAGAAAGATGTCTTGTAAAGTGACAAGGCCAACTTGCTTCGCAGAGTGTGTTGGCAAGGAAGTCGCATGGATTGTTGAAAAACGCAACTGCAGCTGTTGACATCAACACAATGGCGTCTTCTGCCACTTTCAACATAAAATAATCCATTGCTTGATGTGATGTTTTTCACTGTGCGTGATTGGTGAGAAACTTGGCAGCATAAGGTGTTAGGAATAATAAGTACTCGTGTCGTGGACTGCCTTCCTCACAAGTTGAGTTGAGTTGAGCTGATTTTATTTGGCGATAATTAATATTCAGCTAGAAAAAACACAAATCAGTGCAAGGACGCCAGGGCATTGAAGGAACCGGAAGGTTGTCGAGTCAATGCCCATCAGCAGTTAAATTAGCTTTGTTACTGTCCAGTTTCAACTCGTGGTGGTGCATATATGTGGGAAGGAGCTGCTAGATGACCAGCACAGTTGCGCAGGGGGTGCTGGGTCGCAACCGGTCTCTCTCGGTTGATGGGTTGCTCAGATCCGCAAGGGTCTGGGCGTGGCAGAGAAAGTATAAACCCAGCTAAAATGAAACTCTGCCTGAGTTGTCATAACCCTTTCGCATCTAGAAAGCTCTACAAATTGTTTGCAGTGTTTTTTTGCATTTGGATGATGGTTGATTTGGTACTCTTGGGATCCAATCTGTAGAGGTGTTGCCTTCGAATTTCTTTGTTCGCCAGAAGGGATATGTGTGAATACTGGGAAAGACGTGCTGTTCCTGCAAAACAAAACAAAACCAGCAGCAACGAGAAAACCACAACACAAAAATACACAAATAACAAAACAAGAAAACCAAATCATAAATACACAAACAAAACAATCAAAACCTAGGTAAGCAGACACAACCTAGTTGTGTTTATAATGGGAGTATGTACAATAGGGTTAAAAGTATGGAATAAAGATGGCTATGGGAGGAGGGAATATGAACCAATTATTTTCTTACGGCACATCGTCGTCGACGTGCGTATGACTAAACTGCGAGATCATTTTCTTCTAACCAGGCGCACAGAGCCGGTGGGGGTGAAGCAAGATCTGCATTCGCTCCAGGCATCCGGAAAGAGCCACAACGTCCACTTATGATATGTTCCGCGGTTTGAGCTTCTCCAGAACCGCATGGACACGAAGGATCCAGTGCCATCTTCCATCGGTGTAGTGATTCCCGGAAGCGTCCGACTCGCGTTCTGAGGTGGTTCAGTTTACACCACGCCGAGCGGCTGAGCCCAAGGTCGGGGTTTCCCCTTTTGGGTGGTGGAAGGGAATGAGGTGGGACCCCTGACTTCTTCCACTCCTCGAGCCACTGGTGTTGAGTTAACTGTGCGATAGACTCATGTCCAGCAAAAGACTCCATCAGCTCAATCGCCGATTGTGCAAACGGCCTTCGCGATTTGAGACGAGGTCTTGTTTTCAGGCGTACTTATTGAAATGTTCCGTCAGCGCGTACTTCAAGGCGAGTCGGAGTGTAGCGGCATTTCGTCGGACTGAAGCTGGGGCAATGCCTGCAAGGATTGGCAAGTATTGCGTCGGTGTTGGTTTTAGGTATCCAGTATTTGTTCGTAAAGCAGAATTTATGGCCACATCAACCTCCTTCCTATTCCTGCTTCTTGACCATGCTGGGGAGCAGTAGTCAGCAGTGGGATATACAAGAGCTAGGCTGCTGGTCCTGAGCGTGCTCACGGAGGCACCCCACCCTGTGCCGGCCAGCCGGTTTAACAGCGCGCAGCGTGACAAAACTTTCTGCGGCACAGATGTAAGATGTGGCTTGAAGGTGAGCGACCGGTCAAGCTTCACTCCAAGATACGTTGGGTTTGGATTAAATTCGATGGCATTGCTATCCACTGAAATGTTTAGTCGTCGTTCCACGTCACGTGTGTTATGATGGTACAAGGCATACACAGTTTTTCTTTGCTAAGTTAAAGCCGATTTTGATGGCAGTAGGTGTGGAATGTTGACAAGTCCTTGTTCATGGCGTTCTCGACGTCTGCCCAGTCCGGCCCAGTAAAGGCGAGAGCTAAATCATCAGCGTATGCCAGTTTTGTGGACAATGTCGTCGGGATATCGCTGATATAGATGTTGAAAAGACAAGGAGCAAGAATTGACCCCTGGGGGACTCCATTCTTTAAGCGTCGTGCGCGACTTTCTTGTCCGTCGCTTGTTCGGAGGACAAATCTGCGGTTGCTTAGAGTCTCCATGATGAAGACTACCAGATGTTTATCAGGTATTGTACGAAGCAGTTTGAGCCGTAGGCCTTGGTGCCATACCGTGTCATAGGCAGCTGTCAAATCAACGAGTGCAACAGCAGTTTTCTGTTTAAGTTGGAGGCCGTCCTCTGTGATCGAACACAGTTGCAGTACTTGGTCGATGGGTTGACCTTTCAGCGTGAAAACCTGCCTGAAAGTCCTGTAGGCATTTTTCAACGTTAAGCGTGATGCGACTGAGAATCAATCGTTCCAGGATTTTAAATGGGACATATAGCAAGGAAATCGGTCGGTAGCTCTTGGGCACTTTAGCGTCCCTGCCAGGTTTCAGGATTGTTATGATGTTGGCTTTTCTCCATATTTTTGGGAGGAGGTTGAGGCGCATGCAGGTGGAAAATAAAGCTGCTAGCCACTTCAAACCGGAGGGTCCCAGGTTCTTGATAAATTCTGGGTGAATGTTGTCTGGTCCAGGTGCTTTACCACACTTCATGTTATGTATGGCTTGCGTCATCCCTGTGTTGCTCACTTCTTCGCATAGGTTGACATCACTATGCGTGTTAGTTGTGAGTTGGTGCACCACTTTGTGCACAGAGATGGAATACTGACGATCCGGCTTTTTATGTCTGCCATTTTCAACCAGTCGGCTGGCGATAGCATTTGTAGTGACTGGCACAGGTCTAAACTGTTTAGCCTTCCCTGTGAGGCGGTTTAGAACAGACCAGGCCTCCCGGCTTGAATGGGTAAAGTCAATCTGTTCGACTGAGTCTTCTCGGCGTTTCCTACGTTTTTCACTGATATACGAACACAGGGAATTTGCAATTGTGGGGTGATCAGATATTACAGCTTTCTGATACTTTTCCAGTAGATTTTGGCATTGGTCATCCCAGCAAGGCGTATAATGATTTCTGCGTCCGCGAGGGACAGCTCGTTTAGCTGTATTGAGCAGCATTCGGCAGAATGCGTTGTACCCTGCGCTTACGTCGCGGTTTTGTAACGGCGGGAGATGCGCAGTGCCTTCCTCGGTTAACTTGGAGAAAGGTTCCAGTTGGCCTTTCTGAAGCTCCAGCGGAGGACTGGTTTTGATGGGAGACTGTAAAAGAGGTTGTGAGGCGCGATGACGGATGGCCTATGGGCCTATGGCGGGTATGAGGGAAAGGCTCAATGACATTCCTCAGGGGCAATGGTTGGCCCACCCTTACACGAGCAAATGCGAGGTCAGGATTGGTGGTTGTGTTCCACCTTGCAGAGCGAAAACTGTCAGGCTTCTTCGGATCGTAGAGCAGTTGATGGCCAGATGACTTCGCCCATGTGAGGAGTGTTACGGCGCGCAGCGACGACTCTTCCTTCGCCCTGTTTGACCGCTCCAGCTGTCCATATCGGTGACCAATAATTTAATGTAGCTAACGCTATGACGAACTCCCATGCCAAGGTCGCGACCAGGTCATCACCGCCTTTTTGGCGACTCGCTTAATCTCACGCTGAGTTGAGTAACAATTTATTCCTGCTATATCGCCGTTTTGCATCTGCGAACAGGATGTTGGGACAGACCTTCGTCTGCTTTGCAGCCTCGAGCAGTCGTAACAAAGAAAGTTTTTTTTCTGTTTTGCTGCGCCGAATACGATAAACGTACAGTTCGGGTAACCAGAACTTTAGTAATGTTTCGGCCCTCGTGTAACCAAATTCTGCTAACCAAGTCAGAGTGTTTCTGTTGACCGAAAAGACCAGAGATCTGAGGTGTGGAACGTACACCGTTTTTGGTATGTAAGTTAGTTTGTTATATGTCTCTTGGATAATTTAATCGAGCAGTTGCAGCTTGCCAATCGGCACTGAAGTAATACCTTGATCGCAATCAAGCGTTTGAGATGCATGTTTGAGTTTACTGTAAAGAACCGCTTTGTGCGCTTGTCTAATCGTTAATTGTCGGTAGCGCGCTCAGCTATCGGTGTGAAGTTTTCCTGCTCAGTTACCTGCGCTGGTAAAATGCTTTAGTTTGTTTCTGTTGTGTTTCAGAAACCGTGCTGATGATCAATCGCCGCTGATGTTTGTTGTTTGTTGTTGGATCTGATAACAAGAAATCGTGCTACTGTTGCAACCTCTGCGGTGGTGTTGCGTTAAATGTGTGATTTACCACGAACGTGATGTGCGTTAAGAACAACACCATACATATATGTGGCGCGAACAAGCAATAATAGAGTGATCATGGCATGTGAACTCTATTGTTGCTTGCTGCCACAGTGCGAAGCTTT